>Ga0307517_10002070_pt1 | contig 32655 bp, 41 predicted proteins | sample 23_EM_MG_FD_194515 | JGI IMG/M metagenome (GOLD analysis project Ga0307517, IMG submission 194515) | Populus trichocarpa ectomycorrhiza microbial communities from riparian zone in the Pacific Northwest, United States - 23_EM | ecosystem: Host-associated > Plants > Roots > Unclassified | place... | reverse complement strand
AAGTGTGGAGAACATTGGGTGGGCTTTCGAACATTCTTCGAGAGCCAATCTTTCTCCCCGCAGATAGCTGAAGATGTGGTCAACCAGTTCTGCTGGTACCAACATTGCTGGTGGATTCAGATCAAGCATCGCTATCGACCGTGAACGTTTGAACCCGAACGCCGGGTGTCACGGACGGCACTCCCGTATTGTAGATCACTCCGCCCATAGATTCAATACCAATAGATCTTTAAAAAACTTCCGAATTCGCCATTGATTTCTTTTTCCGCTTTGAAGTTCAAGTTGCTCATCGTTTTGAAGACGTGTTTCGTTAGCTCATTGTAGTGTTAATGGCTGCATCTACATCTGTCCGAAGACGTCTAAGTAAACAAACTCCTGGACCCTTTTCGATAAATGGCGAACACAGCAGAAGGTGTTGTGCAATGTGGCAGACAAGTTATGAGATTTTTATGAGATGGGCATTTCAAGTTGCCCAGCTAAGCGCCCAGGTTTTGAGAACGGCAATGTCAATCGAATAATGGTTTAACGTAAACCGTCAGCGTTTGACAGTGGTCGTTCACGAGGGTAGCTGCTGGGCCAAAAAAATGGCATCGCAAGAAACTCTTTTTGTCTCGATGGTGGGAACATGCACCTTATAAGGAATAAGTCTCGCCGCTTTCGGCATTTCTCTATTTTTGGATCAGAATTTGACGTACAGCAATAGGAACATGCACGATCTATGAACAAAAGACCAGATCAAGTTAAACTCCCTGAGTCATAATATACACAAAAGGTTCACGAGATAATCTACCAAATGAAGACAAAAAAATGAATTAGGAGACGGTGGCTCGGACCCATCGATGCAAACTGGCTTGTCCTGTTGGGCTCATCACAAGGTATGCTAAATCTTTGCTAAATCCTTTATTGCCTTTTGACCGTTAATCATTAATACATAGTATAAACAATTTCGAATCTCTACCAACTGTCCAACATTCCTTATAGCAACTGCGGGTCCCTGACTCCCTGGATTGTGCTGTCAGGATGGCGTGATTTTCCAACCTCTGACCGACTACGTTTGGGTTGGGATCGACTCCGTTTTACTTGAATGAACATATTACCCGTGTTGCGAGTAAGTATTCTATACCCTGAAGGAGTCTGGAGAAACTCAACACCTATTACAAGAGTCAACAACCGACCAGCGACCATCCTTTTGGATAACGCTACTTCCCTTCGATCACTGCGTACCGTCTGGGCAATTTACTCGTCGAGTTTGAATATGTCGGCTACTTGGAAAACGGTCCCGACTGCGTTACTTCTTCGCGCACGAACTCTTACGGACTCAGGATATCGACGGCAGGTTCTCATATTTTTCCAGAAGATGGAAGATTCTCGGGAATTCGGACATAAATAGTGTTAGGCAATAAGGTACCCCTTTTACAACACTTAAACCTTAAGCCTTTGGAAGTTTGTCCTCACCTTAATGTTCCTCGAAAACACTGAGTTCGAACAAGCGTCTAAAAATAGTACTCCCTTCATTATTCCCGCCGTTACAAGCATTAAAGATACATGTGATCCCACACTACCCACAACACGAAAAACAAGCAATAAGGAAAGCAAGACGAAATCAACAAAGAAAATTTATAGAAATGCGTGAACTATGACAATGCCTCCCAAAACCCAAGTGCGCCGAAAAAAAGGCCCAACCACACAAGAAGACTGACATACACAAACGTATGGACACCGATCCGGGGGAGTATCCAAGGGGCATGTAACACTGAGAAAACGGTATGAACACCTAGCAACACTGAAAAGGAGATGATCAACGTATGATTAGAGGGGTTGAATGGGTGTCGAGTAATGAACGAGCCAGACAGAGGGTGGTCTGAAGACTGGATTGCTGGATGAAACGTCGGAGATGGAGGAAAGAAAAGTTGTAGATAGCGCAGGGCTGATGATGTTGATGGTGAATGTCCTTGGTGGGAGTAATCGTACGCGAATTTGGAACGCATGTAGGCCGCTGTGAGAATCAGACAAACAGCTAGCGACGCCAGAATGGAATTGATTCTGTGCAGACAAGATATGAACACGGGAATTCGCTGCATAAAGATAGTCAGATCGAAGTCCTGGAAGAACTAACGACGTACGATAACAGGCATTCCGTATAGCTCCTCAATTTCTTCTCTGCTTTTGAGGCACATGAGTTCCTGTAAATCTTGCTCGACAATGTTTTCGACTAGTTCGCGGTCAGCATCCTCTGCCATGGCACCCGATCCCATTCCTGAATTATCAGCTGGTTGGCGCCTCAGTGTCAATAACGGTTGGCGTTCAAGTGTAGTAGACGCGGCAAGATCATCGTAAGGACCAGATGCGATCGATGACAACGAACTTGAATAATCTCTTCTCCGGGAAAATTCGGCAGTATTTTGTGCCTCTCTGTCGGCCAAAGGTCGTCTGCTCTCCGAGGATTTTTGTCGACTAGACCCCGCTTGTCCGATCCCTGTAGTCACTTCTGTGCTGGAAATAGGATGATTCGTTGCAGGCGTTTCTCCATTGACCATTTTGTGTACGTTGACGAGAACATCCTTGTACAGAGCTATGTTCTCATATCCCTGTTTAATCCCTACCACAGCTTCTGCCGCAGCCCACCCAAGGGCAACCCACCAGACACGCTTGAAGGCGACATCCTCCCAAGTAGGAAAGTTGTGGTGTGCGGTATACAAGGCACCATTGTCGAAAAGAGGTCTCTCGGTTGAGTGCCGAGGAATTAAAAGCATTGGTACCGCAAGTTGTCGAAGCACGATTGCAGACATGTTTTGTAGAATGGCTGCGAGAAGAGAAGACAGGAAAGGAATAAAATTTGGGAAACGACGCGAAGGAATGGGTATCCAGGACGTCAATAATAACGAGGTCTCGTACAAGATGTCGCGTAACAGGTAGGACAGAGACCAAAGAGCGGCTGCCGTGAAGACTTCTGGTAGAGGATATGGGAAATAAGGCGGGTACGGAAAAGTTGACGGAGTTGCAGAGTGGAAGGCGAAGACCGGAAGAAAAGCAAAAATTACAAAAGCGAGGAGTGTGGTCAGAGGTACGAAAGTGTATAACAATATGATGTTCTTGTAATTCCCTGTGAAATTGTTAATGGCTGCAACATCATACAGGAAAGCGGAAGCAAAAGCACCTCTAAAAAGTCCACTCTTTGCGAGTTCCTCATCCAAAAGACATTCCTCCTCTTCCTCACTTAAATCATCCTCATTGTCTATCTCCAGGGATGCAGGATACCCAGTTACCGGAGTGGAGCCATAATACGTCTGAGTCATGCGAGGGATTGATATACCTCTTGCTCGTGAAGTTTCAGAAGACCGTGAGGCTCTCATCTGGTCCACAGACATTTCAGCGTCCTCAGGTACACAGATCAAGAGCTGCCCAGTGGAATGTCTCCGATCCTCTGGACTACGCGTTCGCTGCCGAGGAGTCAGGGTAGTAGTGGTTGTCTTGATATGGGCGCTATCGTTGAAACCAGTCTGTCCGTTCTTCACACTACCGTTTGAGAAGGCTCTCAAGGAGTCGGATCGACCTCTTGTGCCGACTTGTGTGGACAGGAGAGAGACACCATTCTGTTTCGGCGTCATCTGTCGAATTCGACTAGCGGGCCGGGCGATCAAAGCACCGCCGGCGTCAACGCTCCCTAAGGCCACTCCATCGTTGGGGCCAGTATGCTCCCCCTCCTCTGTTCGAGCTCTCGATGGCATGTTTTGGTGTGCTGAAAGTCTTCAGGGAGAGTGATTTCCCGGACGCCTTCGAATTCGAATCTAGTACGTGATAGGTGTTTTTAGGAGTATCAATGACGCTGGAATTATGGGGACATCAGAGGTTATGGCGCAATGCTGGAGGCGTGAGGACCAGGTTTCTTCGATTCTCACCATGGTGAGCGCCATATACCGGGATCCAGACATCCACCATTTACATTCACCCTTGTGACCACAACGACAACGTAAATGCCACAATTCATAGCATAATCGCCGCAACGATCCCGCGAGAATCAGCTGATCAGAGGTAAGTTATTGAATCAGTTGTAGGATTTGAGTAATAATTCAGTCGACACGCTCGGCAACCGGCTCAATGCCGACGATCTCTCCAATGCGGTATATGTGGCTTTTCAGTGCAATGAGATTCACCCAGCCTCATCATGTACCTGTGATGCAACTGGAATGACTGCATATTGTAAGTGAGTCTTAAACGTTAAACACCCATTCCGCATTATCAGATAATAATGTACAAGAACCTTGCAGACCATTCCAAAAGATGCAAAAGGAGGCAAAAATTCTGCGAAATTATGACCACCATCGTCATCCATACTACTTACTTTACCAGCATCACTTTGTAGATCACTTCTCCAAGAGGATGCGTGATTACAAACTGCTTGCTCTTCTTCAGGACTCCCTCGTGCGTGATAGTTATAAAGATGACCAGAAGAATCACTTTACCCTCGCTGCGATGTGAACGACATGTCCTAAAAATTGAGGATGATGTCCGTCACTAACTGCCATTTGCGTCATGCACAGAAGGAGGTCAACAGCAACCCTACATGCAGCCGAGAGATCATAAATTTCAGCATAGTCATTCAGTAGTGACTTTATGTAATTTGTCAAGACAAGTTTCAAGTGTAAAGTAGATTACGAAGGCGTGTCGATGGCCAACTCCGGCAGCAATCCGCCACAAATGGTCGTATGTAGGGTTAAACTCAGCGTCATCTGCCACACCACTCCTTGTGGGTTTGTGAAGTGGGTCGAATTCCAACTTTTGTTTGGCTTGAGTTCTGAATTACGTCGGCGTAATTCAAGAGCAAAGACTGTTTCAATAGCCGGTTCCGATTGCTTTCTTTTTCCGATCTCACTTCACAGGATAATATACTATCTCGGGCGAGTGACCGAATGCTTACTGTGTACTGGCTGTCGACGATCCAACATGGATTGATTTTTACCGGTGTCCCCGATCATTGTTCGGGCATTGCGGCAGATTCGGATTGTTGCACAGGTTGTGCCCTCATATAAATAACGGTCCTGAGTGAGTCGTCAATTCTTCTCATTATCCCAAATTCCAACCTTTCAACCTCCCATCTGCCGTGACAGTCTAGAGCAAGTCTAGAGTTAGCCCTTTGTCCTTGACCTCTTCCTAATACTTACTAACAAAATTCTCAAAGACACCACAATGAATTTCAATAACCTCGTCCTCACCATCTTTGCCATTGCATGCACCTCATCCTCTTTCTTTGTCTCAGCTCTCCCGAGGGAGGTAGGTCTTGTTTGCATTGTATATTGAGATCCCCATCAACGTTGACGTTAATCAGGTCGTTGCACGAGAGCCTTTGCCTCTCCCTGAACCCCTACCAAGGACCATACGTTGAAACTTCAACGTAAGCTGTCGTTGGAACACGTGAAATTGGTGAAGGTTGTTTCGCGACGATGTTTGAAGTTGATGATAGGCTGGAGTTTTGACAAATGGACGTTAAATACCCTCTGCCCACTTTATATTTTATCTTTCTCGTTTCACCAAGGCTCACTCGACGACTACGTTGGTATATACATGTACACCAGGTTGTAAATTTTATATTCTTGGGGGATAACGAGAGCCAAAGCGCAAGCTGTCAAACTGTGATCGATCATGATCGTCATGAACCCTTCCTTTTCTGGATGTGTCCGGTTTTCACGCTTGGAGAGTCTAGCCTTCTTCGGGCAAGACGCTTGCAGGTTGGTAATTTTTTTGCTTCATACATATCCTCTGCAAGATTGATTCAAATTCATAGAAGTACAGAATGACCGTGAGTAGTAGTAGTGCTACAGTGGGAGAATAAGACGAGGTGTATGGTAAAAAAGGAACGACGATGCATATTCATTATGCGAAACGATGCATATAGGCAAGCACGAAGACTAAGTAGGGGTCCAAAGAAGGGGAAGGGAGAAGTTCATGATGTTGATTATCGTAAGGTTCATGCCCACAAAAAAAACAGTTCACCAGATGAAAGTCGTCGTCTTCCTCAACACAGACGGGTACTACCTGGCCTCGAAGGATACTTTGGCAGAGACGGGTCGGGCCTCGGAATGTCGAAGTCTCTCATCTTTGCCTTTTCTCCCTGCCTACCAAAACCACGTCCCACAAACTTCTCATCGAATCTCTCACTACATCCAGAACTTCCTTTGCTCATCGAACTTCCCGTATACAAATGAGAGACAAACGTAGGAGGGCTCGAAGTATAGTCCTTAACTGACGGCAGGACACTCCTTGACTGCTCCTTCCACGACGTAATAGATCGCTTTGACTTGGCTTTCTCTCGGAGCCAAACCCCAATCACGATGGCATTGACACAGCCAATCACAAAAAGGAAAAAGGCTGAGCCAAGTGTGAATTGGTTGACATGGTGCGATAGGACGGCAGCACCAATGAAAACTTGAAAGAGGCCAAGAGCGCCAACCCCAAATTTACTTCCGAGAACGGGAAAGAAGCGATCAAAGATTTCGGATGGGTATTCCAGTTCGGCCATGACGAGAACAACAGTCTGAAAGATGATAAACAACCTGTTGAGCACGGCAAAAAAGGGACCCCCAGGTTGATTTGGTACGGTGCTTCCCCTGCGCAAAGATTGGCATCAGCAAATTTAAACTTTCTCAGTCAGATAGAGTCTCACGAGGCATATTCGTTGCCAATGTCAATTAGGGTGCCGTTCAGATCATTTCCGACGAAAATCATATTCTTGTAACCCGCATTGACAAAGCGATTCCATGCGGATATGTCCTGGACCAGTGTGAAGATACTGCTCGCGAAAACGAGCAGAAGAGCAGTGATACTAATTATGCGAATGATGTTCAAAGCGATGAACACATCTAAAATGATCGCTGTTAGTTGCGAATCGGCGTGAACAACTTCGTTTGATTACTGACATGCACGAGAAGGGATCATTTTCACAGTGGCGAGGGGATATAAACGGTCAAAAAGAAGGAGATTGGTAGGAGTGTCCCGCTGTCGAAGCGTTCGAGTCACCAAGTAAGGGTCTTGCAAACCAAGGGAGGGATATGCTCCAGGCAATTGGGTTGGGAACGTCGGGGTGGGATATAAAGACGTTGACCGCCGAACTCACAGCACTCGCTGGTAGTCGTTCAGAACCGTCGATTACGGGGATGGTGAGTAAAGTGCGGGCCACGAACTGAATCGTGGTCTTTATAACGCCCAACTTGGTCCGAGTCCAACCCTTCTTGTCGACATTGTTCATTGTTTTGGCCCATCACAAGAGTCACGCGCTATGTCACACGGTCCAAAAACAAAGTCCGCTTGCTAATGGATAACCATGGTGCTCATTTCTCTTGTTTTCAGGTAGATCCTGTATCTTGACAGCAACAAAAGATACTTGAAGAAGCCAAGTCTAAACTTTTCTATGGAGGTCACCCCAGCGACAACATTGCCTTCCTGGCTCAATGGTAGTCACCATGGGCAAAATACATTCAAAACGCCCGAGTCATCGCGACATGATGTGTTGGCCCTGAGGCCTGAGGCCCGATTCATGACTATTCGTGTGTATCATAGAATATGAATTTCCTTTCGTCCAACACCATGGCCATCTATTCAATCCCCAAGTCATTTGAATTGACAATTGAACAGATTTGGTTGCGTGACTGTCGATTTATGTTCTCAAGATATAAACGCAATGAACAAGGGTACAATGGTTTCCATGGAGAGTCCAATATTAAAAAATGTGTCTATTACAGTACATAAAAATGTCAAAAGAATCGATTACTTGTTGGGCAATGATGGCAATGGAGGAGTTTGGTCTTTCATATGTCGTTTGGCCTTCCTCTCTTCGGCCTCCTTCACTCTCTGCTCCTGTTCCGCCTGCATTGTCGCCATGACCTGAAGGTGATGAGCAATAAAATCTTGTGTCCTCGGCCTCATCCTCAATATTCGCATGATGGTTTGCTCAGAAGTGGATCGTGTTTCCGTCTCTTGCCGCTTCTCTTTTTTTCGTTCTTTGATCGTACCGAGATTCCGTTGAGTGTAAACGCTCTTAGCACGTTTCTTGATAGAGGGGGCGTCGCGGAAGGTTTGTTGCATCATACGAACACATTCCTCCATCAACGCGTCCCTAGACTCTAGTCAATCGAAAAAACATAAGCGAGAGGAACACAACATACGTATGCCAGTCATAATATAGTCGTATCGAGAGCACTTCTCGGTATTTCTGGTTTTGCAACATTTCGATCGGCACAGGGCCCTCTCCATTGGCATAGAAATAGTCTTTCAAGAACTATAATTTTGAGCCAAGCATCAGCCAAGAAAAAGCTAGCAGCCGAACAAGACTACTGACCTTCAACCATCGGAATACAATGTCCACCTCCTTGTCACTCAGTGGCTTCATATCACTAACAACATCACTCAAAGGGGGTATCAACAATCCCTCTATAATACCCAGTATCTCCTTCCACACCCTCCCCATCACCATATGCTTTGCGGTATCGCTCAAAAAGGTATTCAGAGTCTGTAGGTTTGCGTCGAAGTAGTCAAACAGCGGTAATATGGCTTGTTCAATCTCCACATCTGTAAGGTCTTCGGGCCTCACCCGAGGTTTTTCGGAAGCTGGTAAAGGAATCTGAGGATCGGACGAAGGGGCACCGACAGCGGTCCGATAAAAGACGGCCAGGGCTTTGTTATAGTCCATGCCTGGCTCTTTGGATTTAATGAGTGCTTTCAGGACACTCCGCGAGAGACATTGTTGGATGAAAGGTGCCATCTAGACCAATAATAAGCACAATCTTCAAGTACTGAGTGTTCTCGAAATATACCTTGTCAATGAAAATTCTCAACATGTCCCCTTCTGCCCTCTTCAGACTTCGGAACGCTCGTCCAAAGTAAAACTGAATGTCGTCTTTTTCACCCTCCATGCTCACTCGAACAAGAATTCTCCCCTGGGTGTCTAGGTCCATCCACAGTTCATGCGTGAAGAAGTCATTGAACCGCCGAGGGTCAAGGCACAAATAGGCCCTGCCAACGATATCATGCTTTCCGACTAAAGCGCGGTCGCGAACTGATACCATCACCCAGAGGGGTTTTTCCACCGAAAGATCAAAGGTCTCGTCCCCTAGATATTATCAACACAGGAAGCCACGAAGCAAGGAGGGACATACATCGGGGGTTCAAATTCTCATAAATTGTTCTAGTTTTCGCTAATCGGTTCCCTTGTTCATCGCTGAGGGTCACAAATGTGTCCAACCTCGAACTCGGAGAGCTATCGAGAGGAACCAATCCTTCCGCAATAGAAACCTTGACCGAGAACAAAAATGTGTCCCTTTCCTTCTTCTCGGGCACAGGCGGCACAGATTTAATCAACACATCAGCCATTTTATCCGCCTGCACCTGTTCGTACATCTTGTCGAGCAATTTGCGGGCACCTTCGACATTGTTGAGCTTAACGCAGGACTGAGGGAGGAAGTTGAAGGGTTCTACGCGTTTCTCGCCTGTCAAAATGGCCATCTGGCGGGCTTTTTCTAACCATGCTGACGACTTTTGGGGTTGGAGGAATTCTGAGGGGCGCGGATACATCTCTGAAAGAAATAGACTCTCTACAGATCTGCAATATTGCTCCATAGCTTTGGAGACAGTCTGAGAGTAACATAATATCAAAAGGAGGATTTTGTGAGTGTCAATAAAAAATGTACCTTCGAAAGACTAGTGAAGAACCGGGCCTCTTGGTATGCATCCTCCCATTCAAGGCCTTGCAAGAAATCGATCGGACTGCGGAGTGAATCAAACAGGTCGACAATGGAAGAACTGTGGCCTTCTGTGCTCTCTGCTTCGAACTGGGGACTGGTAAATTCGAAGAAACCATGAAATGCTCAAAAGTTTTACCTTGTCCTGGGAAATTGCGGCATCTACCCAATTCTTTGTAGTATTTTCCGTGTTGACCAGCCACTGCCGCACGTATGGCTCAAAGAAAGCCGAGATTTGGAATCGGAATGTTCCGCTGTTCCATACTTCAGTATAGTAAGTCGGAGGCGTAAACAATACTCACTCAGGTACAAACGCTTGATACATTTTCATCAGCGTTTTTGACCGTCTATAAAGAGAGAAGATGTCCTGTATAGGAACGTCTGGTGTCGGACCATTCATAGATGCTTCGAACAATTTTTTCTGTGACTGCTCAATATTCCCAAACAACAACGGTACAACCACTCCCACAAATAGTGAAACGAGGTCAATTTTCCTTCGAGGAGAAAAGGGTTTAAAATCGTCTGGAATTCTGTAGGGAACACGGGACTGACCCTAGCAAAGGTTCCGGGAATCTCTTGTCCAGACCTTTCGTGTGCTTTTCAATTTCATCGGTCATCAAAAGCAGAGGTAAAGCCTTGTTAACACCAGGCGCACTCTGCTTTTCCTGCATGAGTGCCTCAAACCTATGAGCTGACACCTGCCGAATCCGGTCTTTCACGTCTTGCTTCCGTGCTTCAATATCAATATCAAATCGCATTAGCAGACCAGAATCATTCACGGTCTGGAGAATCGAGAGGAAGGATTGAATGTCTGACGGCTTGATCCCAGGTAGAGAGTCCATGGCGTGATAAAGGGAAGAAAGGAATATGTTGAAGAGACCGGCGTAGACGTTAGCAAGGAAATCGACCTGTGCAGCTCTCAGCCCTGTGAAATTTTAAAAGCAAGAAAACACGAACATCTTGTATGGGCCAGTTTTCTAGATCCGTGTCAACGATGACCTTCGCCACAGCTTGCAAGGCTTCCGGAATGCACTCCATTGGTACGTCGTTCCTTTCAAAGAACTGCTTAACCAAATCCAGGAAACATGCCGCCCGATACGGGTGTCCAATCCTCCATCGTGACGCACATTCGTTAATCAGTTCAATGTGTGGTGCTGATAGGATTCCTAGCGAAACTTCATCGTTGTCGTCCACCTCAGGTGAAAGCATAGTTTCCAAATCCGCAATGAGACAATACTCCACAAGTCGTCGATAGTACTTCTTCGGATTTGGAGGAATATATGTAAATTCGTCCATGTCTTCTTCTGTTGGGAGGTTATCGTGCTCATCGCCACCGTTTGCGCCGTAGAAAGACATCCGACTGCTAACGGAAGGGTGCCTTGTAAGCAGAGTCTCATTTGAATAAACGGACGCAGGCCGAGTACTCTGAAGAGAAGAGTGATGGTGATGATCACCAGAGCTTCTAGCCAATTCGGGATTTGCTTGCAACATAGTCACGATGAGCTGTTGAATCTGATTTGTTTCCGAGGTTCGCCAATGTTGCCACGCGGGTTCGCTTTCAAAGTCCTCTCTTCTGCCAAGAAAGGAATGTCCGCTACTTATGCTCTTTAGGCATGTCTTTGAACGGTCTTCGGTTATTGATCGCATTCAAAAAAAATTGATACCTGTCAACATACCTTGAGATCTGCAACCGCAGCCTGCAGTTTTTATCAGGGAAATTTCAACGTGGAGGTAAAGGTGAACCGCACCTTCTCAGTTGCTGTTGTTCCGCGGATTTTGTCAACCTCCTGTTGAATTGCAACTTCCGGGATCTTGAACAACCCTGCTACGATCTTCACCAATGTCATGTTGGCTACATCGGTGTTATGTTGCTGTGGTGAAGAAAGCGAATCCCTATCGCCTCGAGTCGAGGCTGAATCATAACCAGAATCACCAGATGCGACAGGTCTGGCTGAAGTAAGTGTGGGTGCCAGTTTTGCGGCATATGTATCCAATCGAGACAGTAACTCGGGCGACACATGGCTCACGCTCCGAAGACACTCCCTCAGTAATCTAATGAATAGAGCAATTTGGTTGTTCAGCTCAAACTTCCAACCTTCGCCAGCTAGCGTAGGTTCCTTCTTTAATACCGGGGTGGCATGTGTTGCGAACATCAATATCAGCTCTTCAATTTTACGATTTTCTTTCATCTGGCGTTTGAAGGTGTCCACCATAAATTGGCCGTAAAACTTTGCCATCGTTCGCCGAACAAGTTGGTCGGAATACCTATCATGAAGAGTAAGGGGTGAAGGGAGAGTGAGAGAAATAACAGACATAGCATCTTTTCCCATTGCAACGTCTTGCAGCTTCTGTTCTAGGACCTTCAATAGTCTCTCAGGAAATTTGGTACTCTTCGATCCCCCTCCAGCGAACACGTCCCCGATAGAGAAATTAGATAGTGCGGAAAGACGGGACGACTGTTCACGGTCGCGTACATCGATTCCTGGAGGTTTCGGGTCCACGACTTTTGGTTGCAGAAGATGGGCTAGCACACTGTTGGATGGAACCCGAACATTGTATTCAGACGCATTCCGAGAACAATAAAAGGGCTTACGCTACACGCAAGGCATAACTACGGCAGATGAGTTTGATAGACGCATAATGACCACAGCTACTCACTCGAATAAGTCTTCATCTGTGACTCTGTGTTTCGACAGTCTCCTCTCGTGCTGAAGGCTGTCATAGCTCCGACGAGACATGACAGGGTTAGATTGGATGGCCTGGATCTAGTTCCCGGTTGCGTGGGTCACGAAATTCTTGAATACCACCGACGTATCAAACAAGGAAAAGAGCTAAGAGCTAGAGAACCAAGTAAGAGATAATTCTGACCATCCACAGCCTCATGGGGCTCACCATTTTGACATTGTGACATTGCCGTGACATTGTGCGTCGGGCCGGAACATTGAACCATTAATCCAATCGCTGCTAAGATTTGTGGTCAAACACGCTGTTTGCAGTATACTCTCTATACTAATCTGCGAGTTACAATTAGAATAATAGAATCTAGCTTAGTACCCAGCTACAGTACAAATTAAGTAATTCCGTTGAGTCACGTGGTGATTGACGTGTCTGCCACGACTCGACAAAGTATACCATTTCTTACAAGTCTTGATGTTCGCTTAGATTCTCCAGCCTCTTCCGTCATCTAACAAGGAATACTGGCTCGGTACTGACCAATATGCGGCTCCTAGAATTTGGGAGTTTGCTTTCTATATTATTCTTCCTACCCCGGCTCTCCCTCGCATCGGTTCTCGCTATTGACTATGGCAGCGATTTTATCAAAGCGTCATTAATGAAGCCCGGTGTCCCCTTTGATGTTCTGCTGAACAAGGATTCAAAGCGGAAAATTAGCGCCGTGGTCGCTTTCAAAAAGGGAGAGAGGCTGTTTGGACAGGATGCTTACAACCTTGTACGTATTCATTGAATCCCTTGACATGCACTTGCTTCACCCAAGATTAGGCGTCGAGATACCCTTCCGATACATTTTCTTCGTTAAAGTTTTTGGAAGGCGCACCATTTGATTCACAACCGGTTCCATATTTCAAACGGATTTCACCTCTTGACCTGGTAGAAACATCACGGAATACCGTAGGCTTTGTTCAATCCGACGGGACGCAGTGGTCGGTCGAAGAACTCGTCGCAATGGAATTTGCCTACATCAAACAGCTCGCCGAAAATGTAGCCGGCGAAAAAGTGATTGACGTTGTCGTCACTGTTCCCCCCTACTTCAGCCAGTTTGAACGAGACGCCATCGTCGATTCTATCGAGATTGCTGGTCTCAAGACCCTAGCCTTAATCAACGACGGGACAGCAGTTGCTGTAAACTACGCCTTAACTCGGACGTTCTCAAACCCTGAATACCACATAATCTATGATGCGGGCGCGTCTGGTATAAGAGCTACTGTCGCTTCATTTGCCACCGCCAACGACCCCAAGTCGGGTGTAGCAGAAACTCGTATTAATATTGCTGGAGTCGGTTATGATCGATCGATAGGTGGGACCGAACTGGACCGTCGACTGCGAGATATCCTAGTCAATTCTTTCAACGCAAAGCATAAGAAGGACATTAGAGGGGACAAACGAGGGATGGCCAAACTTTGGAAGGAAGCACAGAGAGTCAAGGCTATCTTAAGTGCCAATTCAGAGACGGTATCACATGTAGAGAGCTTGGCTTGGGATATTGACTTCAAGACAAGAGTCACGCGAGTGGAATTCGAGGCGGAATGCGAAGATCTCGAGGACAAATTTGCAAAGCCGATTCTAGATGCGTTGCAGAACGCTGGTCTGACACTAGTAATTCTGCCTTCATATTTTGTGTTCGTGATTTAATTTCTTTTTCTAGAGTGACATTAATTCTGTCATCCTTACTGGTGGGTCGACCCGAGTGCCAATGATTCAGTCGGCGGTGAAGGCAGTCGTTGGAGAGTAGGTATTGCTTTGCAAGATATGATCACACTCTGAAATGACCTTTTAGAGAGAAGGTCGCTACGAATGTCAATGCAGATGAAGCGGCAGTTCTTGGTGCTGCTCTTCACGGGGCTGGCCTCTCTAGTCTTTTTAAGACAAAGCCCATCAAGGTCACCGATATCGGGGTTCATGACATCCAGGCCTCATATTTTGCTTCTGTTTCCGCTCCCAATGCCCGTCCACGAACAATTAATACCGTCGTCTTCCCTGCTGGCTCAAAAACCGGTACCAAGAAGGTGATGACTTTCAAGCGCAAGGAAGATTTCTCTATCTACGTGGACTACAAGCATGCTCCCGTGCCGTGAGTATTGCTTTGCTTTTCTTTCCGTAATCACCTAAATTACATGTATTCTACTAGTGGATTCCCAACTCTCATGATGGAGGTCGAGTTGACTGATGTCGCAGAGGCATTAGCCAACCTTACCGAACGTGGTGCCGTGGATCCAGTCGTCAAGGCCACGTTGATGTTATCCGAATCCGGTTTTGTCTCTGTAACAGAAGCTGTCGCATTTGGAGAGGTCAAGGACGATAGCCTTTCAGGTTCGGTGAAGTCTTGTCTTTTAACCCGACGTTGTGGCTTATTATCTTTTGCATTCCAGGCAAACTAAAGGGTCTATTCGGAAGTTCTGCGACTGATGGAGATCTAGCCCAAGATAGTGAGAATGTCCCTCCTCGACAAGAAGCGGATTCTTCTTCCTCATCCTCTGTGATTGAGCCGAGTGGAGCAACGGAGTTGGGCAAGAAGGACAAGAAAAACAAGAAAGACAAAGCTGCCACTACTTTAGAGAACACTATACCCCTAAGTATTAATGTTGCATTCACGACAATAGCTCCAATGACAGTAGAGGAAAAGAGGACGGCAAGGAGCAAGTATGCAAATTTTGTTACTATTTTTGTTCCGTTATGCTCAATTTTGGACATTATAGACTTCGCTCTATTGACATCGAAGAAGCCGCTAAAGCGCGTCGCGAGGAAGCCAGAAACACCTTTGAAAGCTATCTTTACAGATTACGCGATTTGCTGAATGAAGATAACAAGGATACTCCGTTCAAAAAATGTTCCCAAGAGGAAGAGCGCAGGGCTATCGCCGAGAAGCTTGAAGAAAGTTTTGCGTGGTTACATGATAGAGGCGAATTGGCGGAAACTTCTCAATTCTTGGACAAGAGGATTGCTCTGGAGTAAGTCCTTCTCGGATGCTGTTTCCCAACTTGCTTGATTTGATGCGTCTATAAAGAACGCTTGAAAAGCCCATCGTCCATCGGTACCAGGAAATTGAGGCTTTCCCTCAAGCACTCAACAATTCTCAGATGTGGAACTGGTCAACTCGTCTGTTCCTCACGGAAGCTCGAGAGAACCTTACTGCCGAAGTATCTGCAGGCCTCCCATCGAGGTGGACGAAAGACGAGTTGGACGCACTCGAAAAGACGCTGAGGGATCACGAACGGTGGCTGGCAGAGTGGGTCGAGAAGCAGAAAGATGTCAAACCAAACGAAAACCCAGTGATTGAGACAGCTGAAATGAAGGCGCGGGCAAAGGTTCTGGAGCAGCATTTACAGAGATTGTGGAGGAGGAAGGTGCCCAAAGTCAAGCCAAAGAAGTCGAGTACCACCGAGAGTGCGACGGCAACAAAAAATGCATCTGACGAAAAGGAGACAGCAGCAGTGGGAGATGGTAGTGAACATGGACCACCTGTCGGAGATGGTGAACAGGTTCCATTTGCTGGACGCATTATGGACGACTTATGATGTGCTACGTGGAGGATGAGTTGACGTTCACATAGTCATTGCACTAATTAATGATCTGCACACAAATTGTCAACTGAAGCAACATAGAAATAAATTATATTAGTTACTTAAGAAGAAATACTGACATCTTTCGTGGGACGGTGTTGAGCAAAGCCAGATACATTGTGTTATTGGATGATTAAGATAAGAAACATCGCAGAAGTAGATAAATACGAAATCTAAGGCATGTGTCCCCTCTTAGAGGAATCATACTGGCATCATATCCACTCACAGCCGACTCTTAACGAGCATAGCCAAATTTCTCCCTTCCAAACCCTCCTTACCACCACCACCCCGCCATACAACGACCCCCTTTCCAAACGCCTCGTCCACTGCCTCCCTCACACTCCTCACAAACACACACTTTACCTCCTTCCGTACCTCCCCTGGCACATCCATCTCTACTTCCCTCCGATTTGCCCAAGGTAGAATGACCTTCCTTATTCCAGCCCGATGTGCACCCAGTATCTTCTCCTTGATACCGCCTACCGGGGAGACGGTTCCTCGGAGAGTGATTTCGCCGGTAAGTGCCGTGGTTGAGGGAACGAACATGGATGTTAGGAGGGATACGAGAGCGCAGACCTTAGAAGGTGAATATTTAATGAAGGGCCAGGATCTCAAACCATAACACTGAAATTACCATTGCAATACCCGCACTCGGCCCATCTTTCTTTTGTGCACCATCCGGAAGATGTAAATGAATATCTACCGACCTCGTGGTCTTTAATGGGTCATCCGAGCGACTGTTCGTAATCCCAAGATCATAGGCATTGGTCTTGACCCAGCTCAGCGCCAACTCCGCACTTTCTTTGAGGACCTGAATAAGACGCAGATCAGTTCTGTCCGTAACCCAAAAAACAGTTGGGAAATCAGAAAGCGACTTACATCCCCTAGCATTCCAGTCAATCTTAAATTTCCCTTTCCAGGCACCAGAACAGTCTCAACGGGCAGTATTCCACCTTCACCCTGACCCATCACTACAAGGCCATACACCACTCCCAACTTTCCTCCAAGATCTTCATCACCAGCAAGCCCAATACTCGCATCCCACGGGGCAATACCCAATATCCTCTCGATATCGTGTTGCTCGACGAGTGGATTATACGAAATTGAACTTGTATTGCTCTCTCCCTTCTGACTCTCAGTCCAATCCGCCCATTCAACCACCTTGGCCCTAATCACATTCCCGATATTCCTTTCTAGACCACGTACACCTGCCTCTCCACGAGTATAGCGGTCGACAATTTCTTTCATGGCCGCATCCGTAATTTGAACCTGTGAGGAATTCACACCATTCGCTTCGAGCTGTTTGGGAAGGAGGAATCGATTGGCAATGGAAAGTTTCTCGTTGGGTGTGTAACCTAGAAATTTAAACACATCGTTGAGTGCTGGAATAAAAAGAGGAAAAAAGGGACAGACCGCTTAACCGAATAACCTCACAGCGATCTAGGAAGGGCAAAGCGATTGTTTCGAGAGTGTTGGCAGTACAAATGAAGAGGATTTGTGAAAGGTCGATAGGAACGTTCATATAGTGATCCTGTTCAAACATACGATCAACAGAGGGAACTAGACGAGAGATATCCAACGCACATTAAAAGCATGGTTCTGTTCAGGATCCAAGGCTTCCAACAGCGCCGCAGCAGGATTCCCATGGAAGTTACTGTCCCCAATTTTATCAACTTCATCCCTGCAGTTACAATGTCCAGTTAGCAACATAACCTTGATTAATTTCAAAACACTCACAAAAGCAACACACCATCTCCTCGTCCCATCCTCCTCAAGGACTGGACGATCAACCCTGGTCCACTTGCAACATAGGTCCTTCGGTGCCCTCGAATCTCTGCCTCGTCTCGCACTCCACCTAGTGCAATCCGTTGGAAGGGTCGATCTAAAGCCCGCGCAATGGATTGGCCAAGTGATGTCTTGCCTGTCCCTGGTGGACCCACGAAGAGAAGGATCGGGCCTTTGATAGGTTTTCTCTTTATGCCGGGGGGTGGGTGTAATTGCGCTTCTTGTTGCCGTATTTTATCGGATAAAACCACCTCCTTTCCATCTTTCTCTTCTTTGTCATTCGATCCTTCAGATGACATGTTCCCTCCCTTCAGCCTAACTACCGCCAGATATTCCACTAACCGCTTTTTGACTTTCTCCAGGCCGAAATGATCTGCATCCAGTTGCGCCCGAGCGTCTGCGAGAGTCAAGGATGGAACCATTTCGGTAGGCAGGGTAGATGAAGCCCATGGAATCGAAGTAAGCCAATCGAGCTAAGGAGATAAGAGTCGGTTCAGGTAGTACTTATGATGCCTCTCACATAACTCCTGATAACGCCATTCTCGACACTCCCTGGCGGGATGCGCCTCAACCTCTTCCATTCTCTCGCACCCATCTGTCGTTCTTCAGACCCAGGAGATAGAGCCTCGATCTTCCGCTTCAATGCGATAAGGGAAGCATCTTCCGAAGGGTCAGCATTGGGGTCTTCATCTTCCAGGTCACTGTTTTGCGAAGAGGCAGGGTTGGCGCTAGGATCAACCAAATCTTCAGCAACTCCGTTTGAAGTGTGGCTGGAATCAGTGTCCTGACGATGAAGGCTGTGAAGTTCCCTATGGACAGATTCGAGTAGTTTTTTGAGGAAGAATTGTTTCTGTGCTCGGGAGAGAGACTCGTCAACTGCTGAGGCAATCTTTTGGGATACATCCATTATAGCTGCATGTTTTGTGAAAATTTGGGAGGCGAGAGTGAATACGGCATTGCTAGGGGACGGTGTGCGTAATACAGCTGTGCATTTTTAATCAGAAATTAACAGGGTACACGAGCACAGATTAGAACAACGTACCCAACTTATCATTATAATCATTGACCTTCCCAACGAGCACATCAATGATCCAAGCGGCTCGTGAAACTGATGCTGGTGAAGAGGAATGGAAATCCGAGCCATCCAAAATCTCAGCAACCTTGGCACAGGCTTCACGTTCGTCTTTCTTGAGTGAATCATGAGCCAGTCTGTCGAGGAAGATTAGGGCATTTTGTTTGAATTTAATGAGAATTTCAGGATCGAATTGTTCTGAATGTGGCGCGGAAGAGGGAGCATGCGAGATCGAGAAGAGAGGTAGGGCCGTAGATGGTAGACCTGGAGTGATATTGGACGGTCGGAGGAGTCTGACCCTACTAAGACCCTGCAAAGATACGAAATAACTTGCAGCTGGGGCCCCTCGTACCACAGCGAATGGACCGTGTCCGTCTGTGGTCTCAACCTGATTTGGAGACGAAGGTTTGACCAATCTCAGTATCCGTGCTGTAACACCCCACTCTGAGAAATGAGAGAGTGGTTCGGAAGCAGAGTTGGGATTTGAATGAGGCTGTGGTTGGATTGGAGGGAGATAGTCGCCTCCTGTCTCCGTCTTCGCAGACGCAGTCGATGAAGGACTTTCTGTAGCAGGCACCACGGGCACAGCAGCAACCAAGAAAGACTTTATATTCTTCCCGACTGTCCTTCTTTGGGTCTGTGGAACTTCCTCTTCCTTCTCCTCATACTTTTCCATCATCGCAATTAACTCATGACCAGTCTCTCTTGATACCGAAAGAGTGAGTTTATTTCCCGGGAGGAGTATATGTGGGTGGGGTAGGGGAAGGACATGAAGACTGACTGGTGCTGGAAGTCGTTTCATATTAACCTCCGAAGATTTCACGAGTTCAGATCTGCTGAAGAGTTGGAAATGTACTCCCGAGCCTCGATACCGTTCTTAAGCATAGTGGACAGCCAACATCATGATGCGATTACGACAGTTGCACCCGAATCCCCGGTCCGAAAGTTCGTTTCTACTTTCTTCCGACTTCCATAGGGACAGGGGGTAAAGGCATTATAGTAATCAGGCAAACCACAAACTCATCGCGACTACTGACATAGAAATTATAATGTTCGTTGTCTCCTTTCTGCGCTTGTGTCGGCTTGCTCAGTTGACCGTCTGTGCTGCCAATTGATCCCATTGGTGCTGTCGTTTGACATCGACTAGAACCTTGTGCAGACCGGATCTCTGTTGCCGATTTCCCCTCGGTTGGGGCTTCATTTTCTAACAGCAGCTGGTGTCCCATCTCTGTGAATCGCACGAACAGCCGCATCTCTGGTCATGCATACAAAATTTTATTCCGTTACAGCATGTAACGTTATTAGTCCAACGTGAGTCCTTCATCTACAATGATATGGATTTTTAAACTGGCGATTCATCTGGTTCATTTGTGCGATGTATTAGTAATATCCGGATCCCCGATATATTTGGGAAGCTGCTTTCTCATCAGATGCACATTCAACAGTCTCGAGTCCTAGTACATCACTTGTTTCGCCGAAGTGACTCTTTTCTGTACTCGTCTGTTACATTAAGCCTGCGGCTGCCTACCAGTCGGAAAGAACAAAGGCCTTGCAACAGGAAAAGACTTTCATTCGAAAACGGAAGTGATTTATTTTTGTTTACATTTAATCCAACTCCGAAAGACCAACAACGTTAGCTTCATTGTTACGGCGTAGTACGTATTACCGATCTCATGTTTTGTGCAACAGCTTTTTGATCCATGATTATTGGATAATTTGGATCGACTTTTCGATTAACGAACTGGGATTCACTGACTAATTTAAACCAAAATCCGCTCTTCGACGCCACTCGTTGTGTTGTCCGTAGAAATATATTAGTATACCTAAGTACATAACGTCCGCTTTCGTGGTCGTTCTTATGTAGCTGCCGTTCGGTTTAGCAACCAGGGGGGCAATCATGGCAATCACCCGATCATTTTGGGACTGGCCAATCACAATCACCTTCCTAAAAAGTCAAGCATGTAATTCTCTCGCAAATTCTCTCCTGCTTCTTTGTTTTGTAACATAGGATCGACGCTTGGTGATATCTGCAATGGCAAATCATTTGGCCCCAGCATTTGTCATTTAGCGTATTTGTTCTAAGCCGAAGAGGGCATCATTGACGGAATTTCACAGAATGACATGACATGTGCCTGGTCCCATCCAAATTCTAGGATATAAAGTTTGACTTGTGGCATGTCCAACAAACTCATTCTTTCCTCCCATCCGAACCTTCCCTCCTCTCCTCCTCTGTCCATTATATACTAGACGGTGCCCGTGGACCGTACAGACGTAGGCATTTCACCCTCCTTACATCTCAGTTCAAGTTCGTTGACCGTCCTTCCCTTCTACAGAAAAGGTTTGCCTGCGGTCACCCTGATTGCACCAAGACGTTTGGGAGACCTTACGATCTCCAACGTCATAATCTAACCCATTGCGTCGACGAGGAGCGGTAAGAGAACCTTTTTTTTTCTTGTCACGACTGTATGCTGATTATATATTTCAGACAATTTGGCTGTCCTTTTACTGGTTGCGGATTCCGAGCGAACCAACAAGGGGGACTCAAATGCCATATTAACAGCATACAGTACGTTTTTTTCTCCTCTCCCAGTTATTCCGACAGTCATGAACCTTGAACAGTGAGGGCCTGAGATCGCTGTGCGAAGAACCCGGCTGTGGAAAGTCTTTTTCCGACCCGTCGAGACCGTAAGAGAAAAACGGCCCGTCTTGTCGAGGAACATTCTCGACAGGACGCCAACGACGTCCTCAACCGCTTTGATGCCTTCGCTGTTCACTCAGCCTCCGCTATTCCTTCCTCCTCCTCCGCTCCATCAAAAAATTGACCCTCGACGATCCGCTCCACACGTTGCCTCGTCAGGGCCGTCGACTTCTGTCTATAGACCTGCCCGACCGTCATTGATATCTTTTGAGCTTCCTGGCGCCTTTCACCGCGCCAATGATGTTCAAACTGATAGCTGGTCTATTGACAACAAATCACAATCAGAACACCAGGCATATGATGCCAACCCCCGTGCTGCACCAACAGCTTCGGGCTATTCCCAAGATCCTGTCCTATCTAGGCCACAGGTACCCACCTTCGAACGCCCGCATCCAGACTCGGTACAGGGAGGTTTTGACCTCTCCCAAACTGGTCATAACCAGTCCTGCCGCTGCTGGCGTTGTGTTATTGGAGATGTCACATTGGCCCCTCTACGGGGTCAAAACGAAGAGTATCGGGCTCATTGGGTACCTTTTTCACCTGTTGGATGCCTCCATCGGATCATCAATTGGTTCATCCTCCGATTGTCTCGTCCGCATATACCCGACCCAACCCTCGAATGCTCTTCGATATCCGGGAATATATTTTATCCACCTTTCATCTTAACTCGATTACAATCAGACATCTTTTTCTCAACCTGTGCTTCTGAAACCAGTTCACTGAGCTTGAGCGCTTGAGCTTTCGGCAACATCGCCTTCCACTCCTGCCGAAATCGTGTCGTAGGAATAAGTTGCCATCTCGATTCGTTGACTGGTTTCTTGAAAGAAATATGTTCCGTGCGTACAAGGGAGATTTAAAATTCGGGATCGATAGCCTTCTGGCCCGAAGGTAAGGATTTCAGCTCAGTAGTTTATAATCGGCCACGCCAGAGTCTCCATTCCCCCACGGGTGAGAGAAGATTTATCTAGCCAAATTTCATTTGACTGTTGTCATCCATACACCGTGAATTATTCACATTTCGGGTCTTTGTTCCACACCAGTAGATCCGCCACGCGTTGACCACTTTGGCTAGGGAAATGCAAGTGAGTAACTTCACCGAAGGGAGTCCGAAAAATGACAGGTAAACTTTTTTACATAACACAATAGCTTGGGGGATGCGCAGTGAGACAAACATTTGTAGGATGAGTACACCGAATCAGATATAAGTGAAGTAATGTAGCACATGAAGGGTCTTCACTTCTTCACTTCTGGGCCTTTGAGAGTGTCCTCAGGAATACTTTCCAAGAGATCTTCTATTTCTTCCGCGATCTCGCCTCCATCCTTGGGACGATCCTCAGGTTTCTCCTTCAGGCAAAGCTCCAAGAACTTGGTCATATCCTCCAAGTTGTCTTCGTTGAGAGTTTTAATGAGAGTTGCGGCTTCGGATGCGTTAAATAGAAGCGAACGATTCATGACCTTAGCCATAAGTCAAGCAGGGGTGTTCATCATCACCGATTATAAGCTCTCACCTGTAATGCAAGCAGGCCAAACATGTAAACGTCCATCCTCTCAGTCCTCGGAGTGTTTGGATCCTCTTTCAACTCAGGGACTGTATGGGTCAGGCCACTTCCCACTTTCGGCACCGACCCCACCAGATTGGAGAGTCCAAAATCCGCTAAAACGGCGGTCTTGTCAACAAGAAATATGTTTCCCTACGAAACCTGCGTATCAGCAGGAGAAGTCGACATATGAAAATGCAAACCAACCGGGTTCAGATCTCCGTGAACAATACCGTGGTCATGAAGGTGCTGCAATCCCTGGGCAATATCGAGGACCTGACAAAATGAGAAAGATTACACGGAATTACAATACGATAACTTGGAATTTACCAGCTTCAACCGTTCACCATATGTTTCATGCTTATTCTGGCCTATCCAGCGTAACAAATCACCAGTATATACGAATGGAGAAACGATTCCCCGCTTGCGATCTTGGTCTCGGAAATAGATGCCCACCAGGGGAAGCACATTCCGATGGGGTGGGATTTGTGCCCATATGAGAACCTCATCTCTAAATTCCTGTGAAACAGCCATTTAGAAGTCGACAGAAGGACTGCGGTAACTACCAAACCTTTACGATAGCTGAGCTCTTCTTCTTCTAGGGGAAAACGGTTGTTGATTTAGTCAGTCAAACAAGGAAATTCACGCACATGATCCCTCAGAAACTTCACTGCGACTTGGACTGGTGCGCCGAGCGGAGAGTCCCATTCTGCCTTGTGCACCGATCCATAAGAACCGGTACCAATCTCATTTTCGTCACCCCACTCGCCGCCGGGGATTTGTAGTGGAATCATAAGCACTTTCCTTCTATCTTCGGTAGGTTGGAGTTTTATGCCTTCGATTTTGCCAAGTACGTATCCCGCAATCTTGCCGAACAACCTGAGCTAGCATCAACTGGTATACTTCAAGCAGAGAGGAAAGTACTGACTCGATTTGATGTTCTGGTGCCATTGGTAATCTGATTCGATTCGAAGGGAGAGGAAGATGGCGCTATCATGGCAAGTAGAGCAGTGTATTTGTAGTCCCTGCTTTGCTCATTGGAACCCCGCTGAACAAAAAGATCTATTCAAAGTTAGAATTCATGGCGTCAAGTTGAAGCATACACCTCATTCCACAATTCACATTTCGCTTCCCAGACATCACAACAAATTAAAACCCTCAAACATTGAATAAGGTGGTTAGGGTGGTCAGATCGCAGGGAAAGGCAGTCAAGAAGAATTCCGAGTCAGAACGAGTTCGAGAGTGGGTCGGTGTTGTTGCACTAGGTTTCACGGTTCACTAGCACAGTTCCTCGCTTCGTAGACATCACAAGGCTCAGCGTCGTCGTGGACTAACGTAAAAGACCAATGGAGCACAGCAATTTGAAAACGGCACTACATTGAGCAGATAAAGTCGTCGGGTGGTAAGACCACAGGGAAAGCTAAAGGGCGGAGCGATCGAAAGAGGATTCAGATGTTTTACAATATAGATCAGAACGAAACAATAAGGGCCTTCAAGCTTCAAGTTCAAGAGAGGAGAGAAGGTTTGGCAGGCGACGGGCGGCATCTATGGTAACGAGGGCATCAGGGGACAGCGAAATAGTTACAGGGCTTCGACTAGACAAAATGAAGACCAGGTTCAGTCTCCTTCGTAGAGATCCCTGCTTCCCCGGGCCCTAATCGCAGTTCATGCATTGTCTTGAGTGGAGTGTTTTCAAGAACTGTCGCGATGTTGAAATATATTTCGTTTCGATGAGGCACTAACAGAAAGAGTACACAATATAGCACATGGGAAGTCAAATGAAAATTATGAGGTAACTTTTGGAGCTTCCTCGGTGACTTTTGGGGCTTCCTCAGGAATTTCCAAGAGTTCAATTTCTACCAAGATCTCGCTTCCATCCTTGGGACGATTCGCAGGTGTGGAGTTAAGGCAGAGTTTCAAGAACTTGGTCAAATCCTCCAAGGCAGGGTTGTCTTCGTCGAGCTTTTTAATGAGAGCTGCGGTTCCGGTTTCGACTTCGGTTTCGGTTCCGTTAGCCTGAAGTAGAAGCGACCGATCCATGACCTTAGCCGTATGTCAAGCAGGGGTGTTTATCATCACTGATTATAAGCTCTCACCTGTAATGCAAGAATGCCAAATTCGTAGACATCCATCATCTTAGTCCTCTGAAGCTTTGGTTCCCTTTTCAACTCGGGAGGTCTAAAAGATTGGTCGCTTTTCACTTCCGGCATCGATCCTACCATACTGGAGAGTCCAAAATCCATCACAACGGCGGACTTGTCAACAAGTAATACGTTTCCCTATGAAATCCGCGTTTCAGCATGACAGGTCGACATAAAAAATGCAAACCAACCGGGTTCAGATCTCCGTGAATGATATCGTGGTCATGGAGGTGTTCCAATCCCTTCGCAATATCGAGAACCTAATAAAATGAGAAGGGTTAACACGGGATTACAAACAGGATAATTTGGAAGTTACCAGCTTAAACCGTTCACTGTATGTATTATACTTAAGCTGTCCAATCTCTTTCCCTAGCCACTGCAACAAATTGCCGAATCCCACGTATGGAGAAACGATCCCGCGCAGCTGCCCTTGCTTGCGAACGACATCACGATCTTTGAAATAGATGCCCGCCAGGGGAAGCACATTCCGATGGGGTGGGATACTCGCCCATATAAGAGTTTCATCTCTGAACGTCTGAAAAAGAGCCCTTTTAGAAGCCGACAGAAGGAATGAGGTACTGTCAAACCTTTACGCTAGCCAAGTCTTCCTTCTGGAGGAAAGAGGTTAGAAATTTGGTCAGTCAAACAGGTGAATTCACTCGCCTGATTTATCAGAAACTTCACTGCGACTTGGAGTTCGCCGAACGGAGAGTCCCATTCTGCCTTAATCACCGTTCCATAAGAACCAAAATCGCCCGGTTCCGGTTTTGATATATTCCAGCCCCCCTCAGGGACTGGTAGTGGAATCATAAGTACTTTCCTTCTTGCCTGGGCAGGTTGGAGTTTTATGCCTTCGATTTTGCCTAGTACGTATGCCCCAATCTTGCCGCACAACCTGAGCTTGCATCAACTGGTATACTTCAAGCAGAGAGGGAAGTACTGACTCGATTTGTAGTTCTGGTGCCATTGGTAATCTGATTCGATTCGAAGGGAGAGGAAGATGGCGCTATCATGGCAAGTAGAGCAGTGTATTTGTAGTCCCAGTTTGCTCATTCCTCGGACATTGGAACCTCGCCGAACAAAAAGATCTATTCAGCCTGAGGTAGAATTCATGGTGTCAAGTTACAGTTCACTTTTCACTTCCTAGACATCACAAGAACGTGAATTGACGTAAAAGACCAATGGAGCACAACAAATGAACCTCGCCGAACAAAAAGATAGAATTCACGGTGTCAAGTTAGTTCATTTTCGCTTCCTAGACATCACAAGGACGTGAATTGATGTAAATGACCAATGTAGCACAACAAATTGAAAACTCAACCACTAAGCAGATAAAGTGGTCAGGGTGGTCAGATCGCAAGGAAAGGCGGAGCAACGATCGCAGTCAAGGAGGATTCAGATGCTTCAAGTTCGAGAGTAAGTAGTTGAAGTGGTGTAGTTGTACTCGTTTTGTCATGGGGATTCACTAGCATTCTTCGCTTCGTGTACATCACAAGGCTCAGCACGTAGTGGACTAACGTAAAAGACCAATGGAGCATAGTTATTTGAAAACGGCATAACATTGAGCAGATAGCAAGATCGCAAAAGGGCAGAGCGATCTCAGTCAAAGAGGATTCAGATGTTTTACAACATAGACCTGGACGAAACGATAAGGGCCTTCATGCATCATGTTCCAGAGAGAGAAGTACTTGCGCCTGTTTGTCCGCCATGCCAGTTTTCCACGGTTCGTTACGTATGACTTTCAATCAAGCACATTGTAGGTGAACGATAAGGATAATGGAGCATAAATGCATAACGGTTCGATTGGCTAATTAACCGCACAAAACTGTGTTGGGCATAGTCCTTGACTTAGGTCATGGTCAATCTACGAAGCGAGGAGTGAACCGTGGAACAGCTATCTTGAAGGTTTGGTAGTGCCATGCTCCATCTGTCGTCTTCTAAAGGAGCTCTTTTTTTTCACAGGTATAAGCTCTCATGTGGTCCCTTGCACCCGTCGTGCGTAATTTTGTCGTGGCACGGTTCACTAGATCTTCGCTTCGTGGGATGAAGTAAACAAGTCAATCACAAAAATTCATGCTTAATCTAATGTTGAACTCTTCCACTCGAACAACATGCATATCTTCATTAAAACTATCACCGGCAACACCATTTCCCTTGAGGTGGAGTCTTCCGATACCATCGACAAAGTCTTCAAGATGAGGAAGGGTAAGCACGTCATTTCCACACTGGCTCAGTCTTGAACCCCATCGCAGCATTCCTCCGACGAGCAACGACTAATCTTTGCTGGCAATCAACTGGGGAATGACCGTACTTTGTCCGATTACAACATTCAGCAGGATTCCACTCTTGGCCTCATGCTTGTCATACGGATTAACATCTTGGGTTTGACGCCCATGAGGTTCACCCTTCTGGTCGAGCTCACCGATACCATCGCCGACGTTAAGGTCCAAATTCAAGACAGTGAAAAGTTAGTAGCTCCTTGTTTTTCTTGGATCCTCTACGATACTTATTGTTGTGCAGTATCCCTGTTCGTCGGCAACAACTCTCCTTCAAGGGGACGGTGCTCTAAGACCATCAAACTTTGGCTTACTATGGCATCGGGGATGGGTCTAACCTCTTGCTCGTGCCACGTGGTGGTCCCGGTATGCAAATTTTCGTGAAGACTCCTACTGGCAACACGATCACTTTTGAGGTTGAGTCCTCTGACACCATCGATAACGTGAAGGCGGAGATTCAAGACAAGGAGGGGCATTCTTCCTGACGAACAACGCATGATTTTCGCCGGCAACCAACTCGAGGAGGGTCGTACTCTTTCAGATTACAACATCCTGGCAGAGTCGGCCCTCTCGAACTCCATCTTCACGGTGGCATGTATGAGAGAGAACTCTGATTCGTCTTTAGGCCTCTGCAAGTTGTTCCTGCCTTCCCTTCTGCCAGTCCGCAAGATGGGCGGGTGACATCAGCGACTTATGCTGTTGCGGAGTTGAAGACGGAGTAACCGAAACACCATTGGCAACCGAAGAGTTCTGGAGAGGTTGCATCGTAGCAGGACGAGATACGGCAGCAGAGGCACCTTGCCTTCGATGAACAACACAACCACCACCATCGAGACAACAACGGTTGCACAGATAATTGGGACAGTTCGCCGACTGTGCCTTTCGCTTGCATGACTCATAGTTCAGGCAAACAAAGGCGCCATCTGCAAGTTTCCGTTGACCAGTTACTATGAGAGGCGCAACGACTCGGAATGAGATGTTGGTGGGACGTTAATGGACAGGATGTTGGATGGGGTGTTAGTGAGGATGTTGGCAGGTGGGATGTTAACAGATGGAATGTTGGTGGATGGGACGTTGGCAGATGGGATGTTGGCGGATTCGGACGAAGAACGGAGTCGAGATGCAGGAGGCAAATCAGGTACAAATGGAAACGATGGATGCGGTTGGTCAGAAATTGTGATAGATGATGCTGGTGGCTGCGAGGCATTCTCAGGACTCGACGCAAGAAAGCCAGCAACCTGGAAATCCGAAATTGAGGAACGTGGCGGGTAATCGTCCGGTCAGCAGCAAGTTGGGAATACGTCGAATCATCAAGATTATCGATCTCAATAGCGCACCCTTCCTCCTCGGACAACGATGTTAGCGGGTTAATGTCTTGGGTTGCAAGAGACCGAGCGGAATCCGCCTGAACCACAAGATGCCAGTGGGCGGGGGAAATCCATTGGAACCACGGCATTTTCTGTCCCTGGCAATTACCAATTAGAAGTGGTGAAAGTGCCTCGGATTGTAAATTTCGGCTAAAGGGGGCGCCTGGACAAACAAATCCAACCCACCAAGCCCTGGGGCCTGGAGCTCGTTCTCGAACTATGGTCAATGGCTGGCCCTCTATCGGAAAATCTTTCTCCAAGCTCTGTTGCGAGCCGAAGTCATCCTCAGAATCCAACCACGTTGACCGAGGTGCCAACACCGACAATCAAGCGGCGATTTCGATTTCACACCACCCCGAGTTTCACGCACGTACAAAACACATCGATATTGCCCATCACTTCCTCCGTGATCTCATTGCTGGAGGAAGTTGAACCCTCAACACTATCCGACTCTACGGTGGCAACAATACGTAGCCCCTCGAAGGTCTTTTTCCTTTTATGTTTTCTTTCTCTTAATGTAATGAGATACTTATTCTTTCCATATATGTTATTGTCATTTAGTACTTTGACCATTATTCACAAGTAGTATATGATGTGTAGTAGAATTACAGGGTAAATTACTCACGATGTATTTGTGCACTGGCACACCCGTTATGGGTAGATATCCCTTCGCATCAGTCCGGCTGGGTACAACCTGGGTGGTCCAAGGGTTTTTTTTCTAACGGGACATCTCATTGTCATTGTTACATACTATGCTGAGAATACTATACACAGCCTGAGCGGGTGTTCTTATCCTGGTTGATGCTAACCTAGTCTGATGAGATGAAACGGTTGGATCGGTTGCTGCGTCGTCTTTTTGGGCCATGTAGGAGATGAGAAATGCTGGGCTGCCAGTGACAGACGCCACCGCAGCGCTGGCCATAGGAATTTAGGGTCCTCCAAGGGTCCTCGCGCGTTTGCATCATGATGGAAACATGAACTTGTTGATTGCACTTCCGGCATTCTTAATACACTAGAAGATCGATCGAAATAAGTATAGCAACCCAGATTGAACCAAAATCAAAACGTCAGAACCCAGCCGTTGACCATAGTTGCTGTGCAGTGATCGCTGCCCTGCCTCACGTACGTTTCAGCGCAATCAGATACTAATGGCCCGGGCCCGTGCTCATGCTTCTAATAGTATATAACAGGGGACAGTATGGCGACTCATCAATACCAACTATGTGCAACGAGAGGGTATCCGAACAGATACATGTCGAGTGTGGCCACCTGGCTGGACCTGATCTAGATTTCGGTCATGTACGTAAAGATCGATTGAAGTGGTGGTGCACACATAATGTTGATGCAATTTTTTGGTTTATTAGGTCTGCATATCAGATTCAAGTTGTAGAGACAATAAGAATCACAACACCTACGGCTTCTGCGAGATACAGAGAGGGGGAGAATGCCTCTGCCCCAAAAATTTACAGTGGGTGATATCTGGTTTGGTCCTAGAACTTGACCTGACAAGAGGCTACTAGGGAAACAATTATCTATTTGCCAGAGACCCCCATCACTGGAAAGTGTCGAAGTTGCATTTTGGCCGGAAGGAAATAAGGTAGATGTAGTCCATAATCGACAAACATCACGTGCCCATTGTGACATCGACCAATATGGTGAAAACACGGTCAATCAATAGGAAAAGGACAATTTTGGGGCGACACAGGCAATTTTTGGCAAAAAACTCGCCTATAAGTTGTATAATAGAATTGATGACACATAAATACAAATTCTTTTGGGAAAATACAATGATTTGCTGAAGTTATAAACCAAATCAGGTGGCCAGGCTCTCTGGAAGCGCGTCGCGTCCTGCAAGACCCAAGCAAAACGACAGAGAATAGAGAATAAGGATGTGGACAAGGAGAATGTACGTTCTACTCACTACAAATGCTGTTTTCATGATGAAAGGATGGTCCCAGTGCTGGGGGCGGGCAAAAACCATTTATCGAACTTACCCAGAATCCTCCCGTGAAGAGCAGCTTGTAACCAATACCATTTCGGCAATAGAATCGATTCCGTTGTCCATGATGCGGAAGTTTGCTAATCGGTCGTTACGATTCATGGATGCGTACAAGCGAGGCCTTAATGGACGGCAAGCGGCGTGGGCTTCTAGGAAATATCGAGGGCACCGCGTTCTGCCCATCGACATCATGGATGAGCTTGAGAAAGCAGGTGTCGTGTAGACAGTTGTTTAAAATTGCATTGTGCCGTACGTTGTACAACGTGCATCCGTTATCATTACTTCATCAGGACGCTGGTGCCTGTTTTGGAAGAAAGGCTTATAAATCGACGCACATTGTTCCCTTTGACACCCAAAGTCTCGGATATCATTCACAGGCCCCCTAAAAACAATTGATAGGGCGCACTTTTTCCAATTTCCGTCGCAAGAATTCAAAAGGTGGCTTCCGGCATGTTTGTTGATTATGGACTACATCTACCTTAGAAAGAAGTGGGAAATGGGCATCCAATGACAGAGAGCTTAGGCCCGGGCTAAGCACTCACCTGCTAGCAGGGGTGCCAGAAAATTATTGTAAAATGATTGTATTTCACCCAACACTTGAGGTAGTTGGAAAAGAAAAAGAGATTTTAGAAGAAATTCTCCTTTGCCCTTGGTTTCAGGTAAATTTGTCTGACAGAACTGTGGGGCGGAAGTGGAAGGGGTGCTCTCCACCAAGACGACGTCAAGGTATCTGCCAGTGCTGCTCCCAAAAAGACAACCTCCTAATATAATATAATCAATCTAACTGTGAGACAGGGAGGAGGAAACCCCCCTCCCTGTTCGTGTCGTAGACAGCGAGTGAGGGCTAGTATCTGTCATGCTACTCAGTTTTCAGTGTAATAATCAATTTGAAAATTTGAGGGGTATGTTATGCCTTCCCACTCATTGTGTCCAGAACTCTTTGTTGTCCGTGGTTTTAGAGTCCTGTAACGATAAGAACAAGCTCAGCGATGTTCAGATGACCGTGAACAGCTCTATTAGCATTACCTGTAACGATAAGAACAAGCTAGGTAATGAAGAGACAAGTGAGCTACGAGTACGACGTAGTCCAAAGAAGAAATGACACACCTCAGCGATGTTCAGATGACCGTGAACAGCTGAGGAGAGAAGAACGTGGGGAATGCTTTTATCTATGGGATCTATACACGAACAAACAAGGAACGTGATGTGCAAATAAGAGAGGTGACGCGATGATGAAAAAGAAAAGAGACGAATGCTAACAGCCCCCCTCAACGAGCGGAGAGCCCGAGACGGGCAACGTGAGATTGGAAAATAAGACGAGAAAGTGGTTTGGTGAAGATATCTGCCGTGTTGTCGACGCCTGGAACATGATTGACGACGAAAGATCCAGATTCGATGTGAGAGCGAATGAAGTGATAACGGATGTCAATATGCTTGGCCTTCCCATGATTGGAGTCATTGACGGAGAGAGACTTGGCACTGTTGTTGTCGGTTGAGACGATAAGCGGCTGAGGACTGTTGATGTGAAACTGATTAAGGGATTGTCGAAGCCAGATTCCTTCTTGAATGGCATGCGTGAGAGCAACATACTTGGCCTCAGTAGTCGAAAGAGCCACGCAGTTTTGCTTCTTGGCTGACCAGCTTATGGGACCTTGTTGAGCATATATATAGCGTAAGCGCTGCTCCACAAGAAGTCACATGACTCACCCCGTTGACTGAACAATAGTAAGTCACATGGAGCACTGCCACACG
>Ga0307517_10002069_pt1 | contig 32660 bp, 40 predicted proteins | sample 23_EM_MG_FD_194515 | JGI IMG/M metagenome (GOLD analysis project Ga0307517, IMG submission 194515) | Populus trichocarpa ectomycorrhiza microbial communities from riparian zone in the Pacific Northwest, United States - 23_EM | ecosystem: Host-associated > Plants > Roots > Unclassified | place... | reverse complement strand
CAGGGATGAGGAGGTGAATTGGGTAACCACTATACCCAATTCGCTGCCCTTATACCCGATTTGCTGCCTTGGCCCCTGCTAGCGTAACACCCCTGCTAGTAAAATATTCAAAACTTAGGTGCTGTACAAGTGCCATGGGTGATGTTTTCGGACACACCAAAGTGGCTTACCAGCAAAAAAATGGTAAAAATTGGTGAGGTCACAAAGTGGTGTGTGCGAAAACATCACCCATGGCACTTGTACCTTCGTAAAGAACTTCGGATACGGTGCTACGAGCACCAACCCTTCCCGAGACTTTGTCTCTGAATCCGGAGATTAGAGGCGGCCGGAGATAGCAAATCGAAAGGGTTTTCAGGGCTGGCTGGTTTTAAATGCAGATAGATACAAGTAGTATATGAAAGAAAGATACACCGTTTTCCATGAATCTCAATCAGAACCCGCAGCGGGCGCTATGAATGCAGCATCATATTTCATACCCGAGCGCCTGAGTACGGTACTACTAGTCGTACAGTACCCTTTTAAGCGCTGTTGAATGATGTGCATGCTCCAAAGTATAGTAGCCCAAGGATTTTTCCTGCGTCCGCCCATTTCCCCCGGTTGGTTGGTTGGTTCGGTCGGTTTGGCTGGCTGGGCGTGGATTTCCTCCGCTCTCCGGTTGTCGTGATTTCCCACAAAACACCGTTAACCCCCCTTGACTCTTGAGGCAGCCTCCCCCTCCCCTTCCTGACACAGGCCGCAACACCCCGTCAACCCCCCCCCAGAGTACTCTTCCCCCGCTCAACTCTAACCAAACTTGCATTCAGCTCAACCCCCACGCCACCCACCTGATTCACCCACCGCCGACCCCTTCGTCTGACCCCTCCACCGCACTCCCACCGGTACCACACACCGCCCCCCCTTCATCCTTATCCCTTCCATTTCGTCCAACTTCACCACAAAAGTCTGGTGGGTTTCATTCCTTCTGTTCCTGGATTGTTTGCCTTGTGTTGGTCGAGCAGGCTCGGAGCTGGTCTGGGTCGTCCAAACAACATCCAGCTGCCGATGCCACGAGGCCCACCAAGTGGCTTGTTTCAAAAACGCCAGAACCATCATAATGAAATGAAACGTCCCTCTCACTCCGGGTCTGCTAGTAGCGGTTCCACGGTTTCCGCCGTGACTGCCCCGACTTTGGCTCAGCAAACTCCGAATCAGCAAATTCCCGCGGATAGTCAATTCCAGTCAGTCAATGCCGATAGATCCTGTGTAAATTATGCGAACGGTTGGGATGGGAATCAGGATGGGAGGAGTTATGATGGTTCTGGCGAGGATTTGGGCGAGGCTTTTGCGAGTGGAACGGACGGTACAGTCGCAGCTGAGCACAGTAAAATCAATTTTGACTCTTCGGGGAAAATAGCAATGACCAGAGGGATGTCCTCTACTGTTCTACCCTCTTTTCCTTTGCTCGATACCATTATGCTTTTGATATTGTTTCTACAACTACCGCCTACGGTTCTTACAATTATTCACTTTTTGTTTGCGTCCCTCACATTCGTTCCACCGTCCACCACACTTCTCAGCGCTTCAACAACGTCTTCACTGCCATCCATTACGAACCTATTATTGCAAGGCTCGAATGGAGCACCGTCATTACTCACAATCATATTCGCAGATATCCTCGTCGCTCTTCTTTCCATGTTTTTGTGGCCTTCTGCTCGCATTTTCCTTATCGATTTTGCCCAAGCCGTTATTGCTATTTCCCTTGGTGCCGGATATTCCGATCAAAGTGGGGGGACATTGAGGAATGCAGCTGTGTGTGCTAGTGTTATGGGAGGTGTGAAAGTAGTTCAAGCGAGATTTGGGTTGGCAGATGCATGGGATGGGGTAACTCCAACTCCAGTGGCTCTTTACAATGGCGAGGCAATTGGATCATCAGCTGGACGAATGTCCTCAGCGGGATGGATCCGAAGTGCTATAGCCATTCACATCGTTGCGCAGGGGGTTATGAGGGTGACTAGAAGGTGGTTGATGAGGTCTGATTCGGGAGATTCTTCTGCACCAGGCAGCTCCTCGGGGGCCAAAGACACTTCTTTGGCATCTGGAAAACAAAAAGATAAGGACCCGGAGGCGGCGGCCGGAGCACTGGCTCAGCCCATGGAACGACAAAATAGCACAGGGAATGGAAAGAGGAAAAAGAAAAATCAAATACAAAATATCCGAAATAACCAGCCTTTATGGGCTACGGTTGCGAGTGCAATGGTGCATGTTGCAAAGGTGGTGGAACAGTCCAAGATCTCGTCCGCAGCTTCAAACCCCAATGCTCTTGAGACCGGCACTGTTTCTAACGAATCTACGTCGGGTGGAGAGGATGTGCGAGTATGGATAACGAGGATTGGATCAACTGACATTGAGTTTGGCGCCGGATTTCTGGGGGCGAGAATCGATGGCGAGGTCGGCTACGAGATGCATGGGGCGGCGTTGACAAACGGTGTTGATGGGAGCGGGAAGGACGGGACGTTTCCTCTGTTTGTTCGGGTGAACGGCATTGTGTGGCCACAGACAGTCATTTCAAAGTATATCCGAGGTGGGGATGGGGATAGGGAAAATGGAGTCATCACAGGCGATGTGGAAGAGGAGTGGATAATCGATATTACTGGTCTGACTGGAGCAACCGAGTACGATTTTGAATTCGTCAAGAAGGGTGGGAAGATAGTCTACCAGGCAAGCGCATGTACAATGCCCGCCCAAGGTATGTTTCACTCTCGCTTGATTGAAGAGAGTCGAGCCTAACATTGTGTAGCCTCCTCGGCTGCTCCCCCCGCCACCAAGCAGCCCTCAAGGCCTCTATCACCAATTACTACTCTTTTACACAGCTTATCGCAGGCAAACTCTTGCCTCACCGAGAAGAAGAATCGGTTGAAGGCCGTCAAGAAGAACCAAAAGACTGTATTGAGTGATATTCGGAAGGAGACTGAAAAGAATAGATCTCTCCTCGGGAATGACCGTGGTGATGAGCGGGCGTTCCGAAGAATCCTAGCATTGAAGGAATCTATCAAGCGCGCTGACGAGGAAACCGAGAAAATGACAAAGGAGCTTGAAGGGTTGCAGAGCCTTCCGGAGAAGCTCAAGGCAGAATGGAAAACCAAGAAAAGGGGGTGGTGCGAGGAGAGAGATAGACTCTTGGCAGCACAAAGTCAGGCTGGGGAGGTGAAAGAAGCGGCAGATCGCCAGACCTCAGCAGTTGAATCGGAAGCGGCCAGCCTAGCGCAGAAGAAGGAGAGACTGACAGTACGACTTGCTAAACTCCGCGCCGATCTCGAGAAGCTTGAGAAGGAGCACCAACAGAACACCGAGGCCCGCCGAAAGAGGGAAGCCGACAGAGAAGATGTTGAGAAGCATCGTGTTTCCCTCGAAAAGGAATTCTCCGATGCGATCCTCCGCATGGAACAAAAGACGGTAGACTTCCGCATGTATTCAGCTGATAACTGGGCAACCTTTTACGCTTACGAGTCCTCCATCCAATCCCAACCCCCACTGTCAACGCCTGATGGCGGCCTCCCAGGAACGAGCAGCAACCGCAATTCTTTGCACATTTCGACTCCCCCTGGCCTTATGCTCCACCAAGGCTCTTACGCCGCATCATCCTCGTCTCTACCAACTGGCGCAGCAGGTCATACCCGCGAGCGCTCCTCGTCAGTATTTTCCAGCGAGAGCGTTGTGACAAACATGTCAGAGCTTGAACGTTCAGAGATGATCCGCGCTCACCCCCTCCACCGTGGAAACAGCCTCGGGCACGTGACCTCGTTCTTCCCTGGGGTGGTGGGGGCGCCCGCACTAGTAGGCTCATCGGATAAAAAGGAAATCTAGGCCATCCCGTTGCATACCTTTTTTTGTTGCTATTTGCTATTTACATGGATGAAAATGTAACTTGAGCTGCGTTACACTATGTGGAGTCTTTTCTTTCCAATCAGCTTTTTTTTGTATCTTTTCTTTTTTGTATCCAGATGTTGATTCTTGTGGGGTTGTGTCTGTGGATATCCTTGCATTGGTTGAGTTAGAGGGCATTTTTAGGGGAATTTCATCACGGGTTTCTTTTTTATCAAGGCTAATCAGCGGTCCTCCGATGGCTGGTTTGTGATTGCGATTCATCAAGTCTCACTCAACGGGGCGGGTGGGCGGGCGGAGGGTAGGTTCTTCCCGGCTCTCGGGTTAGACTAGCTGTGCTTGAGCTTTGTATCAGATATCCAATGACCAATGCTTCACTTTTTAGAAATTCGGTTTCGCAGAGTCGTGTTCTTGGGTGAAAGGGGTAGGCCGATAAGTTAAGTGCCCTGACTGGCACCGTTGGCCCAGAAAGCAGGAATGCGTGGCTGGGCCAGACTCGTAAAGGCCTATTTGGATACCACTGTTCCACTCCGTTACCCCATACAAACAACCGGATGCAAACGGCCACTACTATGGAACAACGGAACGGAACAGTCGTATCCAAACAGACTCTAAGTGATATGTTACGATCAGAATTTTACATTGCGGGTGTTGGCCTCTCGCGGGGAAGACGCTGCCGTCAGTTCGTCACAGCACCACAGTACCTACCGGATAGTTACCTACGGTAGTATTACAAACAGTATACATATCACAAGATAGGGGACCTCTTTCAGCACACACACACACACACCCTTAGAGGTATTCTTCCAGTCCATCATACCAAGTTGGCCACTCCCGCCCGCCCGCCCAGGAGACCGCACTAAACCCCAAGCCCAGCAAGCACATGCCAAGCCCAATCCGCCACTCCTCTCCTCAATCATCCGTCCGAAACAGCTACCCGCCATCATCCCAGCACAGCGATTATAGGGAGTAGAGGGGGGGGAGGAGGAATAAATTCCAGATCCGTAGATATCCCTTGGCTCACTTTTCCTCTTATGATATCATACGTATTTGGCGGGGGTACGAGGGTTAGGGGCGTGTAGGAGTTATCTTTGGAGTGGTGATGGAAGGGTGAAGGTGGGGTGGGGTGGGGCAAGATCGGGTGTTGACTTTGGCACTGTATGATACCTGCGGCGAGGGCGGATTTGTGTATGGTATGGTATGGTACGGCATCACTGAGGTTAGGCGGTCGAAGACCCGCTTAACTATTTGTTCTTTGCCACAGATATGGTTCGTGATGGGTGAGTTATACAAGCACTATAATATGCTCTCACGTCAAGGAATGAGCACCAGTAGCAAAAACATATCTTCGAGAAAAAGGAATTTATAAACATTGTTCACTTTTCGCTAATGCACGGTCTCACGGCTAGCTAGCTAGGACGCCAATGACAGCCATGAATCTCTTAATTGCTATTTTCGGGCAATTCAAGGACATTGTGTTTCCCAGAGTAGCCCTCATAACCCCCCTCCTCCCCCCCGATACACTGACATAACACAATGGCAATAAAAGCACAGGCCCTCCCCCCCACTCTATCACAGCCCTGTCCGGGGGGAGTTCATCACAACAGTGCCGAAAAAGGCGCAATAATGAAAAGATCCACAGCGAAAACCAACCCGAGTGATCTCTTGTGACAACAGATCCACCCCCCCCTCGAGATGGAGTGGTTGGATCCGGTTAGCGATGCTCGTTGCTATGTACCATACTATGCACTCTTCCTCCCTCCTCCTCCTCCATTTCTCGCGCAAATTACGCATCATGGTAGAAGAGGGGCGTTCAGAAAGCTATATATACAATCGGAGGAGGAGGATGAGGGGAACCCTATCTCCGGAGTGGGTATTTCACAAATGCTACAACTGGAACGAATACTTCCCCCACTGGCATGTAAATTTCGGTTATTATTTTTTTCCTCCCCTTTTTGTTCCTCTCCATTTGCTTAATCTTGATTTTAAAGACAACAGTTCAACAACACCACTACGCAACCGACGGAATCCACTGACAGTGCCATAGACATCGACAGCAGATCAGCGAGAAATAGACAGGATCCGCGCCCTCCGCGTTCAAAAGTACAAGCACAACCAGAACCCATCCCAGCGATGGGAGAAGACGGCGGGTCAGTCAGTCCGCCGAGGGGAAGAGACGATTTGGAAAGGGGGGATGGTGAACCTTGACACAGGAGCAACTTTATCATGATATCACGGACTTAGGATAATCCCGTTCGGGCATTGCGGCCGACTCTGAAGCGTGCGCCACGAGTTTCCTATAATATTCCCACCTTTCTCTACTTTCTTTCTCGCCGCTTTTCTTCCCACTGGGGAAGGCCAGTGAATATAGTCCATATTTTCTGCTTGGATGTGGCGTTCCTCACCCTGGGCGCACTTTTATGGGCGGTAGCTGCCTATGGTATGATACACGTAGGATTGGGACGAAACGTTTGTTTTTTCATTTGGGATTGTTGGAAATAGCCTTTGATGGCCGCACTTGGTGCGGGATGTGCCCGCTCTCTGTGGCCGCAGAGGCATACGTACGCACTAGTCAAAGGACGCGCAAGCTCTCAAAATGTTTTCACCCCACTTGTTTTTCCTTCCGACACACCATCTCCACACAACACACCTTCCTTCCTGTACACAACTTTTCTCAAGTCTTTCCTTCCACCAAGTTATCATCAATCAATTATTATTCTCATCTCCACCTAAGCGGTTTCACTCCACTGCGTAAAATCCCCACCGTAAATCATTACCTCCGCAACCGAGATTTTCAACAGGGATGTCTGAGGTTTCCTCGAGTGATTATAGATGACTACCTACTGTCACAACGCTTCTTGAATACTTCTGTGAGTGCTGGATAGCTCCTCTACGGAGTGGCATGCACCGTGATAACTGGGGTTTTGATCGTTGCTTGGTCTGGGATATACATAGATCACATGTATCGTGACACTAACACCCCAGTTGGCAGCCTATGTATATATATAGTCTACCGAGTACAATATCGGGTATCTTATTTATACCACGGTTGGGCACTATCAAGGGGCCAAAGATTCAGGTGAGGCGAATACCTAAATTCGGTTGTTTTTCCTCTGGTGGGCAGGAATGGTGCTGGCGTTATGGTAGGATGGTAAACCTACGCATGGCTAGGGGTATCAGTACAGTGCAGCCGGAGCTAAACATTTTCCCTTCGAATCCGACTGGCCCTCCTCATTTAATTAAGCCCCGTTATCGCTATCACACCGCGTCCAACGCCTTAGACCACCAGCATCACAACCTGCTCCTACCCCAGAAAAAGAGACAAAGAGAGAGAAAGAGAGAGCCGGCAGTCCCTAATTCCGGAGAGCTAATTACCCGATCCGCCAATCCTATGCTAAATGTCATGATGAATCACTCGCCTCGGTCAGCCGCTAGTTCACAGTTCTCTCCCCGTTTCTTCAACACTCATCACAGCTTCGAGCTAACATTTCCTGTAGATCTCTGGATGATCCATGCAGCAACATAATTCGCAAACGTAACTTTATCCTCGCCCGGTTCGTTGTGTAGTTTATGATACCACCCGTCGAAGCTCTTGAACTCCTTGTCCTTAACCTGGGCAAGGCTAGCGACGAAGTGTTTCGAAGAGTTGTGGTCAGTAATCTAGATAATCAATCCCCTCATTAGTCAACCCCTCGACGTCTACGTAGCGAATGGAACAATGATAATTTTGAAAATACCTTGTCCGAAGACCCGTGAAGCACCAAAACTGGCTTGTCGGCAAAAAACTTGGAAGCAACCTGCCCCTTCTTCAAATCCTGACCACGGTTAATCATATCCACGTACGCAACTAACGTCCCAGTATCGTGACACAACGGATCTGTCCTAAACGCTTCCACGACCTCAGGATCCCTTGACATATGCTCGGCCGGCAGACTTTGTACAATCTGCTTATTCGGGAAAAGCGTCGCCCCAATTTTCAACCCACTAATCTTAATAAAGCCCGGGGAGCTCTCCTTCGCGAAATCGATCATGGGACTCCAGACGATTGTTCCCGCGAGGGCATTCTTATGTGTGCCTTGGATGGCGTACGTCAGTGCTATCCCGCCACCCATCGAATGACCGACCAGGTAGCAAGGGATGCCCGGGCGTGCGGCCAGACGGGGCCCGAGAAGCTCGCTTATGTCGGAGAGGACGAGAGATGTAGGGCCGGAATTGCCCGAGTGGCGGGTGGTTTTCTCTTTTTGGTTCGAACGTACGCAGGTCTGACCCCAGCCGCGTTGGTCAAAAGAGTAGAATTCTATGCCTTGTGCGGCGACGGTAGTCGGGAAGATGCCGTAGGCGTTACCTGTTCATCATTAGTTTCTCTCAAACAAACTATCGTCTCTAAAGATCTAGATGGTACAGTGATCTGAGAAGCCATGAACGAAGAATATCTGAGCAATTGGAGGTGAATTCGTCTATCATTGTTTGACCATTTATTAGTTACTGAGGTACCATAGTTTTACCCAGACTACCCATCCAAGATCCGAAACCAAGTTGGGGAGGCCCCCGCGGTTAGTCTATTGCACTTACCAGCCAAGTCTTAGTATAAATCTCCAACCCATCCTTTAAAGTCTCCCATTTCTCGGTGGTTCCAGCCATTATCTGCTAGTTTCCGGAGGTTTGCAGAGTAGAAGAGGGTGTTGTGTTGGAACTCGACATCAAGGGAAATGTGGGTGGTGCCGTACCCATATATACCTAAGTGCTCGTACACCCTACCGAACAGTGCCGCTCGACGCACCTCCTGCCCAACACAGCCATCCACCCATCCGCTGCGGCCACCAGGCTAATGTTCACATTTCGCCCATACCTTACCTTACCTGTACTTACCCCCCCCCCCCCCCCCCCGAGGAAAGGCGATCACATGCCTCAGGGTTAGGGCCTCCGACCCAAGACAATATACTTCCCGAACGTGACATAGTAGTCTCCCTCCCCTTCCCCCACTGGCTATGAGTTGAACACTATTTGAGGGCTGAAATTCAAAAGCAGTGCTAAGACGCGCGGCAGTGGATTCAGACAGACATGCGGCAGCCCACTGTGAGGATTCGTGAGGCCTATCCTAGTGCTGCAGAATAAAACTACTGGATAATTTCGCTAGGTAGGCAGGCTAGATGCGGCGAGATAAGTGAGCTCAAAGGAAAAGAAAAAAGAAAAAAGTGAGGGAGCAACTTGATTCGGCTGCATTACGGTATCGGTACTGTTCACTGTTGGATCGGAGATGGTTTGCGTGCCACTCATATCTTGTCGTGGGCATTGCCGAGAGTTGGAATGCTAGCCCGCTATTCGAAATGCACCCTTAATGTCGGTTAGGGCTCGGTGGTCTAAAAGGTGCCATATATAGCAAATGACTTTCTCCCTTAGATTGAGCGCTTCGTAATATTTTAGAAAAAGACGCGAGAACCTTGAATGTACATTTTGGTTATGTACCAGATTCAAAGTTTGGATTAGTCTAAACTAGAGGCCAGAGTGCTATTTTGGTTTGAGGGTGATTCACTGTGTGTCACTCGTGGGATTTTAACGTCCATAGATCCTTAGGATGAGCAGAGAAACTACGAGCTCTTCCCTGCAATGGGAAGTGGTGTCACTGCATGGCTCGTAATAATTCTAACCACTTCTCTATAAGGCTAGTGTATGTATCAAAACCAAGTCTAAACCCCCAGCGGGAATACCACGTCTGCAGACCACCCAATCACCAAATCCCCATATAAGCCCTCATCTTCATCAACCAAATCTCCAACTGCAACGTCCCCTCCCTCCTTAAAAGCCCAACCCTTGTGACCCCCTCATCTAGCTCCCATAGCTCCTTGATCTTCCCCGCAACCTCGTCCCCGAGCATAACGCGCATATGATGCACAGGACATAACCGCCCGTTGATCCTGACCAAAATATCCTTCCTCTGGACCTTCCCCGAACCTTCATCCACCTCTCCTGTATCCGCAATAACCCCCTCGGCCCACTCTTCCAGCTCCCAATCAAGCACACACCCAATCTCAACAATCCCACCCATCTCCTCCATCACCTCCCCCTTCACAAAACATTGATCCCCACCCCTCTGCACGACGTCAAAGGCCTCGTCGGAAACCCTCTTCCTCATTAAATCCCTAACACTTTCCGCGAGGTCCCCCGGAAGCACCGGGTTCCCGCTTATCCCAGCCACAGTTTTCAACGCCTTCTTCACCAAGCGCATTGTGTTAATGTTCCCCAGAACCCACTTCCCTTTGTGCACCCGTCCGCGCTGGTCGTCCGTCTGGCGCAGGCCGTCCGGGACGACCCAGGTCTCGCGCGTCTCCGGGTGCATTAGCTGTTTGAAGCGGATTAGGAAAGTGCGTGGGACCCGGCAGTGGTACTCGGCTTCCTGTCGGATGGACTGGGCGAGCATGTGTGCGTAGGGGTTCTTTATCAGGCGGAGTTCGGGGTCTGGGAGTGGGGCACTCTTGAGCGGCCGGCCCGCTTTTGGATGCGCTTTTGAATACTTGACATATTTTGTTGGGTCCTCAATGGGTGAAAGGGGGAGGTTGCGGGGAATGTAGGGTTTTTTGCCACTGCTGGGGGTAGCAGGTAGAGTATCTGGGGGAGGAGAGGTCGAGGAGGAAGAGGAGGAGGAGGCTCGAATGATAAAGTGCGGCAGTGATCTAGAAGATGGTCTGCTCAGCCCGGAATACCGAGATCGAGTCAACATTCCCTCTTCTTCCCTTCCTACCTCTTGTAAAGAGATTTTCTTCCAATCGGCAGGCTATTGGCAATTAAAGAAAGCCCCGGCCCTCCGGGGGGTTTCTTAATCGCAGTTGGTTGACTGGTGTTGGTTTAGACTTTTTTTCCACCCCCCCTTGCGCCGGGAAATGGTTTCCTTCTCTCAACAACCACCGGCAAGTACCGCACGTCACAAAGCCCCAGAAAAGAAAAGAGGCAAACACACGGTAAGCCCACCACAACTAACAATCAATCAAGCATCAAACAAACACCACAATCTTCTACAATTTCCCGCCCTTTTAACTACAGAGGAGGCTTAATATTACGGTACCCAATGTCTAAATCCCCTTTACGACTATTACGACGGAGTTTAACAGCTTCGCACTACTACCATCACCGCCGGCCACCATTGCTCCCAAAACTCCAACGGGATTCCCAGAAACAGCACCTCCGACACAACTCCACCATCACTACCTCCACCTCCTCCTCCAAAGATACACAAACAGACCAAACCACCTCCACAACTCTCCGCCACGTAATGCGCAGAATCCCCCACCCCGGTATCCACCCACCCATCCTCTCTCTCACCCTCTCTCACCCTCTGACCCCCCATCCGCAGTAGTAATAGTAACAACCATTTCCCCCTTGACCCCACACTCCCCACGTGGCATAACTCTCAGCTCCTTCAACTGCTTCTCCCTCTCACCGCCGCTCATCTCCTTCAACATCGCTACGCCCTCAATTGCTGCAACCACCATGTCCACCTCCGGCGCCTTCATAGTGCACGTCCTCCGCTCCACCACACGGGCAGCACACATCGCATCGCTATTCTCGAAAGCGAAGCTTCCCACATCACCCTGGGATAGCGTGCGTGATTCCCAATTGCGCGAGCAGGGTTTGCTGGGCAGGGACGAGGACGTGTTGTACAGGCTCAGGTGCGAGACGTATAGGAGCGTGCAGATTGAGGACCATCAGTTTTGGGTTGGGAAAGTTGTGGGAGTGGATTTACTTGTGGGGGAAAGGGAAGCGGGGTTTGGCTTGATGTATGCCGAGGGAATGTTTAGGGATGTTGGGAGGGAGGTGGGAAGTGACGAGGTGGTAGTGGATGATGGGTCTGGGTGATTGTTATGGGGGAGAGGGAATTATCATCAGGGTGCTTTTGGTTGGGGTTGGGCTTTGGAGGGGTGGGTTGTGCAATATGCATTGTACTGTACGTGGGCCCGGGAGGAAAGAGGGGTTGGGACTGAAAACTTTCTTCAGAGTAATACCGGTAGTACTGAGCACATTAGAGGTACGCATTAGAGCGAGGTTTAATTCATAAACTCATACATTACTCAACTAACCATTATTACCATCGTCAAGACAGGACCGAATCGTGCGGAGACCAAAGTGATGAAAATGAAGTAGAAAGAGAAGAAAAATCCGGACATAAACACCACTAAAACCCCATTCATAACCAACCAGGGAGAGGAGAAGAGGATAACAATTGGCTTATCAGAGAGCTGAACATTGGTTAAAGGTATGACATTCCAAAGTGAAACCCACCTTCCAAGGCCGAATCCTGTGCAAGTACGACCTGCACACCAATACCGGCAGACGGCGCTCAAGCTCACCCAAGGTGAACGAATGGTGAAGACAACGAAAATCCCTAGTCCAGGCCATCCCAATCATGTTTATCAATTTCTTCCAACACAACACCTGCCGAAAAACCAAAGTCCCAGAAGAAACAATAAAGTAAAAGCCGTTAAGGCTTCTTTTCGTAGTCATCGCACTCTACGAGGTTTCGGTAGTAACGCTACTAGTGATACTTCGCTCCCGAATTTCACTGCCATCTGGCTTCATCTCTCCTTTGTCGGTGGCGGTCGTCTCGGTGATTGTCTTTGTGGTAAGGTTCAAGGGCTCAAAATGTTTTGTGTCCCCACTACTTTCGTTCAACAGAGGGGAGTTCTGCCACTTTGCAACATCCTTCTTTAGCTGTTCAAGTTCGTTCTGGAAGCGTTTGCCAAATACGTCGACTTTGTGATAATGTCAGTCATCACTCTTAAATGAAGCTAGACTTAAATACTCACTATAGTAGGTGGCACCATTATAGATACTCCAGAGGCCGACAGCCGTTAGGAAGAGAGCAGAAAAGCTCCTGTGATAGAACCAAAAAGGACATGGCAGCATAGTTAGAACAGCGTAAGAGTACTGAATTAACATGAATACAGGTTCCTGCGTAGTTTCTGGCAGGCGGAGGACGAGTTTGCCAATCCAGGTCTTTGAATAGCTCTTGCGGAGCCAGGTGAACGACGTTGGGCGTCCAGCAGCAATTTTTTCGCGCCTCCTCACCTAAACCACTGTAAGCAAACAGTGAATACAGCAGAGTCGAGGGCCCAACCGTGATGAACAGATGATAAGACAATTGCCAAATTCCATAAGGAACAGTTGCCCAAATCACCATCTCAATCAAACCATACTTTTCCACTCCTTTAACCCTACTAATGGACGGGAAGCGTGAGTCGACGAGGTCTTGATCCAACAAGTGTACCAGGCAATGCAGGACAACCGGAGGCATGATGTGAATGAACAAAGACGTAACTTTATCAAGTGAGTGGAAAACCAAAGAATTCCTCCACATTGCAATGGCCCAAGCATTGTTTCCATATGCGAGGCAGTATGTTGAGATCATTAGACGCCGAGAGTTCGGGAAAACCCAAATGCTGAGCAAAAGAAGAAGGTTAACAAAGTAGCACAGATCGGCCATAAAGTATTGGTAGCCACGCTTGTGATAGGTGAGATAGCGGATTGGCATAAAGTATAGAAGCTGAATAGAGTACCAAACATGGACCCAGTCGCTATGACGTCGACACATTAGGGTCTGCTACATATAAAAACACCAAGAGAACAGACTCACGGGTATCCGCCAATCAAGAATCCTGTGATGAAGATGTTGCAGACACCGACCACAAAGGAGATCTTCTCCCTTGTGGAAACAACCCTAGTATCATCCCATTTATCAAGGACCTTCTCGAGTCCTTGACTATATCGTTTGCGGTACTTTTCGAACTCGACATCCTTTTTCTTAATGACCCTCTCTTTCTGCTTTACATACTCCAACTTAACCTTGTCACGATGCTTCTTTAGGCTTTCACTCTGGAACTGTATCTTCCTGTTGATCTGTTCATTGATCCTCTCAAGTCTCTGTGGGAGGGCAAACTGGTCGAGGAAGTCGAAGACGGTAAGTTTGTCTAGGGGAGGGAAAGCCTCACCCCAATCTTCGTTCGAGCCAACAAAGGACGTAGACCGCGAGAGGGCTGGAGAGCTGGTAGGAGTGACTTCTTTCGAAGACGAGGGTGAAGATGAGTTATCAAACTCAAGTGGGTCGTCTGCCGATGGATGGGCAGATGATGAAGGTAGAGGCGCGGAGGCCATGGCTCGCGGTTTGTCGACTCGAGTTTGCAAGATTCCTCTGATGCGCAAGAACAAGGCTACATAAACTATTTTTTTGCTGTCAGTCGCGAGATCTTTAACGTGTGACTGCTGGGAGAGTTCGGGAGGTGCCGCAAAGCGTTATCAAAAGGAGGCCTATAGCAAGTATCTTCAAGGAAAGCACTGAGAGATAAGGTGGGAGTTTATACGGATAGGCGCCTAGAGAGTAGAGGTCGGTAGAAACAAGCGCAAGCACCCCTAGGTCCAAGGAGCTCTGGGTAGAACTTAGAAGGGTAATTATGGCAAACTCGCCACATATGTTTATAAATTTTGGGGGGAATGAAAAAGGAAACGGCTGGCAACGAGATTGGATGCCAGTATCAGGAAAAGTGTGACAGATGGACTGGTCACGCAGCTGTGACTTTTTTTTCCTTCCCATATCACCGCGACGATTAAATTTCTCGATGGCCATTAAATTTTATTTTATTCGCGTTGCGGCATGGAATCTCAAACAAAAAAGCATGATGAGCGTGACAAGGGTTAGTCCTGTAATCACAAGGCTATTACCGAGTGGCTGAAACGATCCCTGGTCCCTGTGGCTGTTCCCACTGATGTGGCTGTCTCTTGCCAAGACACGGTATCCCCTGCAGTTCTTAGTCAGCCGACCCACTCCCACAACCATTGGAAACTTTTCTTCTCTTTTCCAGCAGCCAGAACGTTCCTCCATAGCACACCCTTAAGTACGAAAGCTTGCCATCACCAATTGCAATGGCTCTCGTACATAAACAAGAAAATGAGGATTTCTCGATCAAGCCGGAGGCTAAGACACCGACCATCGACTCGTCTCAATGGCCGTGAGTCTTTCTATTCTCCACATTTTTTTCCTTTCACTTTTTCCGCAGTCGGCAGATTTCTAACACTATATTCTATCGAAGGCTTCTTCTAAAGAACTATGAAAAACTCCATGTCCGTACCGGACATTATACACCGATACCTAATGGCTGCACTCCTCTGAAACGTGAGTTGAAGAGTTATATTAGTAGTGGTGTTATCAACCTAGATAAGCCGAGCAACCCAAGTTCGCACGAAGTTGTCGCCTGGGTCAAGAGAATCCTCAGGTAAATTTCCCCGCAACCTCTTCATCTAGTGGATTCGGCACTGAATTTGGATAGATGTGAAAAGACCGGACATAGCGGTACCCTTGATCCCAAAGTTACTGGATGTCTCATTGTCTGTATTGACCGTGCAACGCGCTTGGTCAAGTCCCAACAAGGAGCCGGTATATTGTGCCCCACTACCCTCTCCCCCTTGCTGGAAACCCTTCTAGGCTGTCAAACTTACCGATCACCACTGTTCTAGGAAAGGAATACGTTTGCGTTCTGCGCTTACACGACAAAATTGAGGGTCGTGCTCAACTTGCCAGAGCGCTTGAAACCTTGACCGGCGCACTCTTCCAACGCCCACCACTGATTTCCGCTGTCAAGCGTCAGCTCCGCATCCGCACAATCCACGAATCGAAACTGTTAGAGTTTGACAACGACAGGCACCTCGCCGTTTTCTGGGTTAGTTGTGAGGCGGGAACATACATCCGAACATTATGCGTTCACTTGGGCCTGTTGTTGGGTGTTGGTGCGCATATGCAGGAGCTGCGAAGAGTTAGATCTGGAGCATTAAGCGAAAATGATAATATTGTCACTCTCCATGATGTCCTTGATGGTATGACCCCATACCCTTATGTGTTTATCGGAACCTAACTACTTCACAGCTCAGTGGCTTGTTGACAACTCTCGTGATGAGAGCTATCTTCGCCGAGTTATCCGCCCCTTAGAATCTCTCTTAACAACCTACAAACGTATTGTCGTCAAGGACAGCGCAGTGAACGCTGTTTGCTACGGTGCTAAACTTATGATCCCTGGACTGCTTCGTTATGAGGCTGGAATTGAAGTCAATGAAGAGGTCGTCCTGATGACCACCAAGGGCGAGGCTATTGCGCTCGGTATTGCTCAAATGTCTACTGTCGAGCTCTCCACCTGTGATCACGGTGTTGTCGCAAAGGTTAAGCGTTGCATCATGGAGCGCGATCTCTACCCCCGCAGATGGGGGCTGGGTCCAACAGCGATAGAAAAGAAAAAGATGAAGTCTGAAGGCAAACTCGATGTTCGCAACATAATCCCACAGGTGTCTCATTTTCCTGTGCTTTCCAGCTAACAATTATCATAGAAGTACGGACGTTCGAACGAGGCTACCCCCGGTGAATGGACGAAGAAGTACACGGATTATAACGCCCCAACCGGCGGCACTGAGCAACTTGGTTCTACGACGAATGCCGAAAACGTCGCAACTGCTCCTCCCGTACCTCCCTTTGGTGCCCCAAATGTTGAGATGACTTCTTCAGTTAAACGAGAGGCTGAGGGCGGAAAGAAGCGCAAGTCAGATGAGACAGAGGAGGAGAGAACTGAACGCAGGAGGAGGAAGAAGGAGAAGAAAGATAAGAGAGATAAGGAATAACAAGCTTAGTCCTAATCTCTTCACTTTTTTCCCGCGGAAGCAAAATGTGTAAACTAGTGTCTTCTTTTCGGTTCTACTTGTTTATCTTCTTCACGACCATATGTGTAGTCTAACCATCACCATTATCCTAACCCTTATGAATCATATGCTCTCTAAAAGCAGATCGTTTAGGGGAACTTCTCCAGTTCACCGCGAATGCGTGGTTTTTGCTCCCAGTGCAGTCTTCCCTAACACAGCTCTCGGACCCTGAATCACCACTTCATGACCCCCAAAACTCATCTCAGCAATCCGCGCGTCAGATCGTGTGTCGGTATCAGCATGGATAATTCACTCAAAAGTTCAGCCAGCAATAAAGACCCAAACCCGTTTTTGTAGCCCCCACCGGGTGACACCTTATGAAGCGAACAAGCCTGATACCGCTCCCACGTGACTCCCACGTGACAGAAGGGTGCTGCTGCCAAGGGCATCTCGAACCACCTACGCGGCGTCCCGCCAATTGCTTCTTAGAGCATCAATCAAGAAACATCTCAAACGTCTTCCTCAATTAATTCATCCCCTTTGCCACCGAAGAAGGGGTTTCTCTGTTAAATCAAAGTTAACCTACCAAGCCCGGATCTCCTCGTGAGCGCCACGTCCAACGATGAGTACTGGCGCATCCCCGACCTTGGCCAATCTGGACCTAGAGACAGATGGAGCTTCCCCGTGGGGTGATGAAAGGTCTATAAACACAGGCACACCCCCCATTAGCCTCCCTCACGATGATTCTACCGATGCATTCAGGGGCACCGGGTCGGGTATGTCAAAAAAAAAGGCTTTTTTGGTTTCCATTTAAGCCAATACTGACGGAATAGAAGCCAAAGAATCTATACAGAACAAAGGTGCGGGAGAGGCATCTCCTCAACCATCGACCAGGGCCTCAGCCGCTCGCCGTAACCCTCGCCGTCCTGGTCGTCATGTCGCTCGCATAGAAGCCATCGACGATGATCTCGGTCCACTAGGCCCCCTTGGAGACAATTTCAATGATAATATAAACACCGTCTTGACCGCCAAACCCCGCTATGATTCTCCGCCCGAACCTCCGCAGAAGGAAGATTCTCCCCGTATGTCTAGAGCTGTACCCGGAGCCCCAAACCGGATGTCTTTGACCGGGGATTCAATGGATACTGTTCCTTTGGATGACTCCGGAGCGGAGGTACATGAAGGTGGATATAGGAGACCACCAGCCACAGACTTTGCTCAGATTGTGGGGAGAGAAGCTCTTGGGGAATCTCTCCCTCCTCCTAAGTCAGCTGGCGATCAACCGGCGAGCCCATCCTTCGAAATACATGTTGGCGACCCGCATAAGGTTGGGGATTTGACTAGTGCTCACACTGTTTACCAAGTTCGGACAAAGGTTTGTCGGATGATTTACTCCTATTATACAAGTTCTGGTAACTAAGGCCCTAGAGTTTGCAGACTACATCCAAAGCTTATAGAAACAGCGAATTCACAGTCAGCCGTAGATACCGTGATTTCTTATGGCTCTACCAGGCACTGATCAATAACAACCCGGGAGTGGTTGTCCCGCCACCTCCAGAGAAGCAGGCAGTTGGCCGATTCGACGACAACTTCGTCGAATCGAGAAGAGCCGCGCTGGAACGGATGTTGAATAAAACCGCAGCTCATCCAATGCTGCAACACGATGCAGACCTCAAGTTATTCTTGGAGTCAGAAGCGTTGTCAGGCGATATCAAGCATAAAGAAAAGCAGGTACAGCCCGTGGGGGAGAACAAGGGGATGTTTGGTTCTCTCGGTGGCGCATTTGGCGGGGGTGGTAAATTCATTGAAAACGATGAGGTTTGTTGTATCTGTTCCTTTATTTTATATTAAGAACTTTCTAACTAGTAGCGTAGTGGTTCCTCGACCGCAAACACTACCTGGACACTTTAGAAAGCCAGCTCAAAGCTCTGCTCAAATCTGTTGACACAGTGATCAAACAACGCAAAGACCTAGCAGATGCCGCGAATGACTTCAGCTCCTCCCTACAAGCTCTCTCGACAGTAGAGCTAAGTAAATCCCTCTCCAACCCCCTCGAATCTCTCTCGTACCTACAAATCCGCATCAAAGAGCTTCATGAACGTCAAGCACAGCAAGACGTTCTAACCCTAGGAATAACTGTGGAAGAATACATTCGGATCATAGGCTCTATCAAGCTCGCCTTCAACCAGCGACAGAAGGCATTCCATACTTACCACGCCGCAGACGGAGAATTAGTCAAGCGAAGGGCAACATTCGAGAAGCTGCAGAGACAAGGCAAGACGCAGCAGGATAGGCTAAACCAGATGAGCGCAGAGGTTAGCGATAGCGAGAAGAAGTTACTCGCTGCTAGGGTTGCGTTCGATAACATGGGGAGAACCCTGAGGGCAGAATTGGACAGGTTTGAGAGAGAGAAGGTGGAGGATTTTAAGAGTGCTGTTGAGACGTTCTTAGAGAGTTCTGTGGAGGCACAGAAGGAGGTATCTATCACCCCCAGCCCACCCCCATCTCCAGTAACTGAACTAACAAGCTGATGCAGCTCATCGAATTGTGGGAAACCTACTTGATGCAATTGGACCGTGAGGAGGACGAAGAGTCAGGGTACAGACCTGCCGAAACTCCTACATCCGCATAGCTATTCTAGATCGGTCGGCTGTGGAAGACGGATGTTGAGGGTGGGAGAGGAGAGGGGAGGGAGGGAGAAAGAAGGGGGTGCTTATGAGATATCATGGGCATAATTCCCCGGCTGTTGCGGGAGAGAAAAAAATGCTTCGTTCCCATTTGCTTGTACTAGTAAATACAGGGTCCTTATAAGTCGTAGGAACGTATCGCTGCTGCTGCTGCTGAACGTGCCTTTCAAGATTTTGCTAGGACGGTTTGGTTCAGTAAACCGGACTCTTAGCGAAAGCTCGCTATGCCCATCTGTTCATCTATCTACAGTATATAAGAAAAGGGCTTGGTGAGGTGATGCTATAATACAGTAGAATAAAGTGCAGGCACCGCAGTAAATCAGTGAAGGCGAGTTTACTAATGAAGGCGCCGTAAAACAAAGTGGACAATTCCGAGAGTCAAAGTTCATCGTGCGCTTCTGGACGGCCTTTCTCCCGGGCTTGTCTCTCCTCCTCTAAATCATATTCCATGCTTCTAGCCTTTGGGTTCCTGTCTACCGGCTCGGCCTTTTCCATTTCTACTTTTTCCACTTCGAGTTCCAGTTCTCCATCGATGATGGCCTCCACTTGCTCCCTCACCGACTTCTCCCCCTCCCCAGGAGCTAGGGTGGCGCGCCCTTCGGGAGATTTCTTTTCCAACATACTCTCCGGAATCCCCACAACCTGCGCCGTCGTAGCCCCACCCGTTCCCACTCCCGCGCCCTCCCTAATCTCCCTCCCCCCGCCAACACCCAATCCCCCGGCGACAAGCGACAACCCCCACCACGTGACCCGAAACGGCACTACAAGGAACAGATATATAGGACCCCACAGCAGCCGCCTGATGACCAGCCAGACTAGTAAGACAAGGAGTATCTGTATCGCCTTCTCGTAGTACCACTTGTCGCTCTTGTTCTTCCGGACGAGGTCGGAGATGAGTGCGCGCGAGGAGGAGATTACGTCGTCGAAGGCGGAGTAGCGGTGGTTTAGGTCTTGCAGCGCAGCGGTGGAAGAGTTGAGCGTTTCCGCGGCGAATTGCGAGCGGGAGAGCTCGGATTGTAGGAGGGTGTGCGTGCGACGGAGGGCGGTCGTGACGTCGGTTGAGGAATGGAGGAGGAGGTCGTTTTGGCTATGCTCCACTTTTTCTTTAGCGCCGTCCTTGGGGAAGAAAGATAGAGGGGAGGAAGCATTACGATAACTTCTGATTCCCCTTCCGCTTCCCGGTGGTGCTGTCCGGGGTGCTGCTGCCCGACCCGCCCAGCAAAGCCTCCCGTTCTCGTTGCTCAGCGGCAAGTGCGTTACGCTTTGCGGAGAGTTGGGCTTTGCGGTATTGCAATCGTGCGCTGCCCTCCCCAATACGTTAGCCTCCTCCCCCCCCCCGGCTTCCATGCCTCTATCGGAGAGTGAGTGTGCAAAACAAACATCTTCAAATCCTCCCCCGCCTTCTCAACCTTACTCTTCAATGCCACCTGCGCCCCATCACCAACCTCATCTTCGACCTGCGCGCTCAGCAACTCAAGCTCAGACTCAGCGTCGCGCAAGCTCCGGTGTATCACGTTTGCAAGCTCGGTTCTGGCGCCATCACTGTTTGGTATGTCGAGCTTTGAGAGGCGGGATATTAGGCTCATGCACTGTTTTTTTGTTTTGTTTTTTCTTTCCTTTAGCTCATTGTTCGATATTGAAGTTGACACGTTTCAAGGGTTATGGGAGGATGGGTAAGTACTTCTTTATGAGTGTCGGTAAGGGAAGCTAGTCTTTGGGAGATTTCTAGAACCGTCATTATTGTGGTGGGTTTTTCGTAAAGGTGGCGGGGGTGAAGTTGTGAAGCTTGATTTATTCCCCGGGAGAGGTGCTGTTGAGATAGAGTTTGTTAGAGGGTTTGGGATGCTTGCATGTGGCTAGTTGGTTAAATTATTGTGCTTCGGGTGGTACCGTGACGGTGGGTAACGGTGGGTTGATTGGGTTTGAGGCTTGATATGTGGCGGCCAGAGATTCATTGCCTTGTGGACCTGAAAAGCCCCAGTGGGTTGTTTTCCCCGTGCTGTACCGGTATGTGATTCGACCCGCCGGGTGCGTTAGACTATCATATATAATACACAAAAACCTACAAACATAATTCTGTACCCCAGGGTAGGGGCCAATTAACCGGAACAGAGAGTGCTATCAATATTTTGCTGATTAACTTCAAATACTCCATTGACTGGTCAAATTCGACCCGCCACTAGCTACTAACCCAACACAGATTAGCTGTCACTAGTGGGGGGTCGAACTAGAGCAGTCAATACCGTGACTGGTTCACCGCTTCTAATAGCAGCTTTGGCACACGACACCCAAATGCAAATCCGAGCAATCCCACGGCCTATAAATTAAGTTCAACTCCCCCAACTCAGCCACTCAACTCCTCTATCCAACCTCCCGACCCAACTTCCCACCTTGCTTCGATGGCAGACATTCCAGAACAATCCGGGGCTGAGATTGGACAACAATCCCATTCGGAAACGGCTTTGCAGTGTCCCCACCACACTACCATTCAAGCCCCTCTAAGCGGAAGTGTATTCAGTATCGGAGCTCGATTCCTAGGAATTTTGCAACAACTCCAACAAGGACAGACTACCCTCCTGCAGGAGGTACGTGGGCTTAGGCAGGACGTAAATAGACTCAGAGACGAGATCTCTCGCAAGTACGTCTTCATTATATTTTGCTTGTAGTTGATGTGGCTGATAGTGCAACCGCTCCTAGTGAAAAGGTCAATACTCCTAAGAGCGCTGATTGCGATAGCAGAATCTTTGGACCGTTCCATGAACTTGAATGGGATGGACCATCGGCTTATTGCATCCGTCAAGCTTTGATGGAACATATCAAGACCCCCCGTAGCACTTGTGAGCCATCCCATGACTCGGATGGACTATCGGCTTCTTCCCTCCGTCAAGCTTGGAAAGATACCAAGATCCCCCATGGTATGTACCCCATCTTGTAGGAAGAGAGAGTCAATCTAAACTAATATAGGTGACGACCGTGCTCCCCTCCCCCCGACTCCGGGCTCGGAGGTGGATGGGACTGCATCAGGTCCGGGTGCTACGGCACGCTGTGGCAAGTACGCTAGACTACTCCTTTACGGCGAATAAAGTGTTGGGACACCTTGGTGTAATTCCTATCTTCGGGCCAGGCTGTTTGCACACTTTCTGGATTAGAAAGTAGGCCGATCCATGTTCCTTGTTCCTTGTATAATACTCCCCACAGTATATTTATATTGCTAGAGGCCATCATTTCTATGAAGTCTATCGACATCTTTAATAAAAGTTTTTTGTATGTGACTCACAGCAAGTGATCCCAAGCGTCCCGGTAGCCTTGTAGGCGCCTATCATAGATTATTGCTTTGAGGCCATTCAGAGTCATGCTCTATGACTCGGTTTTTGGGGTTGAGGGTCGGTGATTTTGATATGATGTGGTGAGTGCCCTATCGTACCATCATGGTTTATCATAAGGATGGTTCCTCTCATGCTGATACTGTCGGAATTACTACCTCAGTGTGATGATCTGGGACGGATGTGTTCGGCCAGTGGTCGGGCGAGTTGAAACATGCGGATCTAGGAAACGGTAATGGTCATCTTGATGTACATTCATACTGTGCACTACTATAAGTACAGCACTCTCAAGCGTGTTTGTAGGACAAGCAACATAGTATTTGTCTCTTTCTCTTTCTTACATTTGATCAGTCCCATTACTTTTCACCTTGACTCCGGCCGCTCCTGTGTGACCTCCAACAGATACCGGTATTTAGGAAGTAGTGAATACAACCTTATCATCGGGTCACCGGGCCTAGGCTTCGTTCCCTGGGAGTAACCAAGGCATCAAGAGAGAAGCACAGCTCCCATCCGGCGGCTAGAGTAAATAGGTAAGTACAATTGGGCACGAGAGTGGCAAGGGGAGAGCCTTTCAAATCAGATTTTGGAGATAAGGGTCAACGGTAAGGTTCGACTGAGGAGGTGACGTAGCCTTGGCCACACAACAGACCCATACTTTCCCATGAACAACACTAACCATGGGCACATCTCCTAAGACTACAGCAGGCATATGCTTCAATCGCCAAAAATTCGAACCATATCCCCTTCTCCCCCGAGTCAAGATTTCTTGAGGGCTTCTATCTATCCTCATGCAATCGCTGCAGCAGAAATCGCCTGGAGACTTTGAGGCCGCGGTCCGCAACCTCGGCCGGGTGAGAGGAGAAGGCCCGGCTTTGGATATATTGGTGGGAGGCTCAGGTTCACCCTGAGCCTCTCCCATTCACTTGAGAGGGCGCATTAGGCTGTGTGAGAGTTCCTTAATGTCATCGTCTTTGTTATTGGGTTCCGGATATGAAGGCTAATGGTTGAACACAGGGGGTTCTGAGACAAGTATCATAACATGAACACAAGGGTTTGAGCCGCTACCGTATTGAGCTCTCCTAGGGATCAAATAATAGGTATCAGGTAAGGAACGGGTGAGCCTAGGCTGCTGAGTGGCTCCCTCTTGAGTTTCAGGCCGAACTTAGCAAGCCTTTCTCCCTCCTCTTCATCAGCGAGGCGGGGGGAAGATTATGATGAACCTTACTAGTGGGTCGAGCCTTCTTGCGGCCCGCGCTGCTCCTGTGGGCCCGCGGCATGCCCGTCTAGCCGTTCGAGGCTCGAGGAGGCTGCAGTGTGGCCTCCATAGGATGGCGGTCCGCAAGATTATGACCCTAACCATAACCCTCCTGTTACTTCTAGCTACCACAAGCCAAAGCCAGAAATCTACGCACAGCATGCGAGCAAGCTTGCTAATACAAGGTCGAGGGCTTTCACGAGTGCTAATCAGTGATGTGGGGGGCGTTCCCCGTACTGCGGAATCTTGGTATCACCCTACCGCAATAACCTTTACGGGTGACACCTCATGATTCACTAGGACACTACATTCGATGGGCGGTGCTAAGCACATAACCGGCCCCCCATAGATCCGCTAGGCCCCAACTGAGCGAAAACCTTAGGTCAGGAGTGGCATCGCCATGGGTTTCTGCCCGTAGCTCCTGGGCAAGCAATCAGGTATTTCCAGCACATATTCTCATATCGTAAGCTGAGTGCTCCGACATAGCATGACTTTACCCTAAGGATCACGTACCTGTGGCCAGACCCTCCAGCAAGATATCCCGACTTTGTGTCTCTGTTGGGCTCGGCTTGCTTATTACCATAATATTCAATTTCTAATATGTCGGAGAGTCCAGAATCGGGACACGTAATACCACACACTAGGGGAAGCTTCTGGCCTAGAGCCCAAACGAGCCTTTCACCTCTTCGAGGAACGAAGCATCTATTGCAATGTCCGATCAGGCATATGCACCGAAGCATAGACTAGAAGCAGAATCATCTGTAGTTCCTTGATGGCCATATGAGTGCCTCTTCCATGGACCACCACCGCAAAATCCTCCGTAATTCTTGTAGCCGGCCCCCAGATTCCTGTTTAGGTCCCTTCCGGTCCCTTCCTTCCTTCTAGAAGGGTTGGTTGAGGGACAATGACAATAGCCGGGTATGTGGATCATCGATGATACATTATATCTTTAACAACGAGGGACAATTAGTTTCCCGAACGACAACAGGACACTAAAAATGGCTCACTGTGTTCGAAGAGAGCCTCAATGCTATTGATTCTAGAACCAGTCTCCCTTCGGTTCTGCAGCGTTCGTTTCCCTAATACTCTGGACTACTCCACATGAACTCGAACGCAAGTCCGTCGGAAAATGCACTAATGCTAGGATGGCTTACAGGAACAAACTCTGAGATTCACAATACCGGTAGCTGGTTCCCCAAGAGCCCCGTCCTCACCGCAACCGCTTGGAGGAGGCTTTTCGGGTTGGGCGGCGAGATGAGGAAGGTCCCCTGGTTCAAGGTTATGAGGTATTTGTATTATGAATGGTAAGATCTATCATTTCGCATTTGTGCCGTTCGCACTCCTATTCCAGCGGAGGCGAGGCGAAATGGGCGGTGGTAAAACGAGGTGTTGTAATGTCGGGGGTCATAATTAACGAACCAGTGATATTATGTCAGTCAGATTGTTATTTCTCAAATTCCCCGTTGCTGGAGTTTCTGTTTCTGGTTCGGCCCAAAAAGGGTCGATGCATTGCCTGTTGCTCAGGAGCCATAGCAACGGGTTCAAGTTTACAGGACAACATGCTGCTACAAAGTTTTTGTCCCCAGGGAGCGCGAACTGTTTATGGAAGGTAGAGCCTAACCGCCTGACTATTTCGAAAGCTTAGCGAAGGGGGAAAAGGAGTTGGATTTGGGGGTTCTGCCGTTTGCTTGTTGTTTTTCTTCTTCTTTCTCCGTGGGGTGTAGAGCATGCACCGCCATGGCATCTATCCATTCATCAAATCGCCCACCCGAGCACTTACCGTGTCCTTCCTCCTTCCCTGAATCGCAAAAGTCAGGCGTTAGCCTACCTTACCCTATGGTAATTGTGAAAAAGGGATCAGATGGGGAAGGGGGGGGGAGGGGGAGGGGGGGGCGCAAAAATAACAAAAGACATGAGAGTTGCAAAAACCGCCGCCTCCATCCCTCCCCTCCGGTCCTTCCGATTCTCTACACTTTTTCAAGATTCCGGCCCCCGTTGCAGATTTAAGTAAAATCCAGACACAGAGAGACAGACACACTTTTTTATTTTTGCAAAATGGAGACACCCCTTCGCACAACAGCTGAGCAGGGCACGCAAGTTGATAGCGGTATTGCAGATGCCATGCTTTTCCTCGATTGAAAGTATTTCCCTCCGATCTTGGACTGGGATCTTTTAGATGGCATGGTACTGTGTTCTACAGTACGGGTACAGCCCGGAGGGAATGGGATGTGAAAGGGCAAGCAAGGCAAGGTAGGTTCGATAAGATAAGATAGATAAAGGGTGTTCTGTTTTGTAACTTGCAGCGCGGCATTGTTCAGTAGGCGGTGTACAGTTGAAGGCTGCCAAGCTTTGGATATTGGTCTGGGATCACGCAGGCGCAGGGGTATTGTGTCCGAGCTCAAGTACTCGGGGGTCTATATAAATCGGAAAAAACTATTTCTGTTGATCCCATACAACTTTCTATTGGGACAAGGGTTATGTTTTCCGTTTTTTAAATGATCCCCTCGAGTGCATCACTTGGCGGGGAGGCGGTTAAGGTGAGTTTGGTTCTTTTGCCTACTTGTCTGCCCCCATTCCTTTTCCTTTCTGGTTATAGCAGGCGTTAAGTTAGATGAGTTTGTTTCGGCTTTTTGTTCGGCCTCAGTTTGTCCAAGTGCCGGCACGTTGATGGGCGATCCCCTATGCTCTACTCGTGCGTCTTTGCCAAGAATACCTCCGTTAACCGAAAGTGAGGTACTTTCTAGGCCCAGCCCTGATTGCGGGACATGAAGAATACGGACCTCCACAATAAGGCATAGTAACTGATAAATGTACAACCACCTCCGAGCCCATACATTAAATATCAGCATCCCGAAAAGTAAAAGAGAGTAATAACCATGTAAAAAGAGTAGGAAAATATGGAAATGAAAAGTCAGAAAAACATTCGCATGATTGCTTCACTGGCAAGTCCACTGCACTAACCAAACAGTGTAGAAGAAACCTCAGACATTAAAGTTATTTTTTCCACCATTCTCCTTCAGACGATGTAAATTGGGATGAAAAGCGTGACAGTACTTATCAATAACCTCTTGTGGAATAGCATGTCATTCCTTCCATATAATATCCTTAAATCGCTGAATGTCGTTCCGTCTCTGCCCTTTAGGTCTTGGATATTTGGCAATACGGTCCTTGAGTACTCGCCAAAGAGGTTCGATTTTGTTGATGTCGGGGGAGTTTGCTGGCCATACTGGAAGACCATAAACTGGTGAGTTTTTATGAGGTATGCGATGAATACCCCTTGCCTTAGCTTCTTCAGCATCGAGTCGGGCAGCCTGGGTATAATTGCCGGCATTATCCTCAATTAACCATATTGGCATCTGACGTGCCTTGCTAACAGCCTCAAGAAATGGATAAACTACAGGATGTAAAACATCCTTCTGATACATGAACCAATCAAATCCTTCCCCAGCACTTCGCTCTCTGATTTCCTCACCAAACTCCCACTTTGGAATCCGGCATCTCTTTCGTGGCTCTCCCGGCTTTCTTTGTGCATTATACTCCTTTATTTTTTTATTTTTCTCTTGAAGGAACTCGTATTCCTCAGTTCCGGGCTGGGTTGCTTGTTTTCGCTTTTCGGCAACTCGTTGAGCTTTTGCTTCATTTTCTATCCTTTCCTCCTTCGTTTCCTTTTCCCAAATGTATAGTGTACCTTTATGCCCAAGGGATACACAGGCTGATAACATCAGAGTAAAGAGAGGCTTGTCGGAAGGAACAACAAAGTCATATGGGTTTGAACCTCGTTGGGGTGTAATTTTCTGCCGACCTCGGGTCCCACCAATTTCAATCCACGATTCATCGGTAAAAGCAAAGGCTTCAATTGGAAAATTCAGAGCCCAATCAGCAAACTGCACCCGAGCAGCATGGTCTTGCTTGGTTAATCTTGGCTTACGGCGGGGATCAAATCGTCCAAGATTGTGGTGTTCACTCATAATTTTGTAAGCATATGAACGGGATATATCGACTCTAGCCTCTCGAGCAATCTCAGGATACGTCTTTTGCCAGTGCTCTAGGTCCCGAAGTGCTAGCTCTCGTAGTGCTTCGAATTCTGCAGAGCCTTTGGGAACCTTTTGCGGGATAGCTGGCTCGGATCTCTCCTTATGATCAAGGTGGTCCAGTAGCTCAGAAAAGCTTGCATTGCCTCGGGCACGATCCTGTATTTCCTGTTTAGCAATTGTCATTTCAATCCAAAGGTATCAGAAATACCTTTGCACGATAGCATATTCTCTTAATTGCTTCTGCAGAAACACTCCTTCCAAGAACATCCTCTATCTCCTCATAACTCATTCCAGCCCCCTCTCTCATTCCTAAAACTGCTCCTCTCAAAGCTATCGACAGGCTCTTTCCTTGCGGCATCACCAAATTATAATCAGTGATTTGGTTCGACAGGCGTATTGAGAAGCAAGGAATATTGAAACTTGGTACACCAGAATACCATCACTATTCTTTGCTCGCTCATATTGCCACTGGTTGTTGCTGTCGTCATAGTTCACTTTTAGTGCGAAGGTACCTCACCTCCGGCTAGCGGAGGTATTCTTGGCAAAGACACACGAGTACAGTTTGCATGGATGCTTGAGCTGAGGAGTGAGTGAAGACAGGTAGCGCGCGGGCACATGCCTCACATTCTCGCCGGGAGGACGATGATAGTCTGCCAGCGCCAGTACGGTACGGTAGTGTAAAGCGGAGTGGCCTAGAGTGGAGCATTGGACGTACTGTGCTGCACTGGTACTGGTACTGTGCCTGTTTGCTTTGCCTTCTCTTCCATCTCTGGAATCAATCGCCGACATTGCACCAAACCCCCACGTCCGCCCTCCCCCCACCCACGGTGACCTACCAAGCCCGCGACACGGCCCTCCCCTCCAACTGTAATCCCCCAATCTGAACCTGACATCAACATCCGCAAAACCAAATCAAACCAAACTAAATCGAATCGAACCAACACTACTATCGTAGAACAAAACATATTATACCCTAACATAATACAATGTCCACCTTTCCCCCCTACCCCAACGGGCGATTGCGGGAACCATGACACATCACAGGGCCCCATAAACAATACCACAAGTCAACCCAGCCCAATCCAGTCCAGTCCAGTCAGATCCTATACAGTACTCGCAAGGCTGATATATCTCACCCATCCAGACCAACCACAGAGTGTGACAGCTCCCGTAGGATTACAGTATGAATTTTGTGATATTATATTCCTGTTATGGGCCAGTATTTCATATCTACTAATATCGAAGGTTTGGTTTTGGCAAGTAAGTTAGACGCAGAGTACCAGTATGTGGGATGACGTCAATGATTTGATAGGTAGGGTCCAGTATCATACTTGGTATACTGTATGATACTTTTGATACTTGGAGGAATGGAGGGGAGTGCGGGGTTGCGGGTTGCGGGGGTGCGGGGAACGGGATGTGTTATATACCGTATGTGTAAATTGGGATGAGCATCTTTCGGCGTTTCAAGTCCACGATTCAGGCGTAGGGCGAGGGGAAGAGAGAGACGGCAGTCGGCGAGATGATGTTATGGATGAAATGGGTGGGCGGATTCAAATGATTTCATGGTAGGGATGACGGAGTGGATATTTCACGATACTAACTTTACTACCCTGCGTTGGGTATGGGGTATATACGCTATCTGGCAGGTACACCAGGGTTCCGTTTATTCGTGGCTTGTTGTTACCGCTGTTGTTGTTTTGAGGTGTTTTTTAACAGTAAAGCACAGTAAGAGTATGTCATTCATGTTTGATCTCGTTTGGCGGTTTTGGTGGCGACTCACTGCTAGAAGATGTTTTGTCATAATATTATTGTCATGGTATTCATTCATAAGTGGGGTTGTTTCAATATAGGACGAGGAGGAGGAGAAGAAGAAGAAGCTCGTGCGAGAGATAATCTTTGTATCATACAAGTAAATACTCGAGTACATAGAAAGGAATTGGGAGCCTGCGTAGTTTATCTGTTGCCTCCGTCACGATTCCATTTCAGTGATAAGTTCGTACAGTGTCATACAGGTCATCGTGCCAATCACTTCCTGAATTATAGTTTTTTCTAGTACAAGTATTAATAGAAATTGAAGATTGCCTCCTCCCCCTCCCCTCGATAGCACATGATCAATCTTTGACGCCCATTTCTTTCGCTCCTTCCTTCTGTCCCTCTTTTGTCGCTGTGACCTTCGGCGCCCTGATCCCGTACTCCCCCAGTCCTGGTCAGGGTCCAATTTCGCGAGATAGACCACCCTCGAAGGGTCCTGGGAAGTATTGGTACCTGCAGCGTTTACTTACTTGGTTGGATCTAACTATACCTTCTCGGAGAGAGTTTGATCGTTAGGATTGTGGTTGTAGAGTATGAATACATTCCCTCATGGCTTCAAGCGTAGTTACAAAATTATACACCAAAGTACAGCACAGTACTAGTACACTCTCGCTCCCCACCAGAAACCATAGAGGAGAAAGCACTGTAGATGAGAAGGGCAATTTCTCTCCTCCACGCAGCTACCCATCCATCCATCCATCATCATCTACCGTACCGTACATCTACGGTAGCCCATCAGGCAAATTCCCAGAAATGATGATATCCCCCCTCTTTTTTTTTCTTTCTTTCTCCCCTTCGTCTTAGCTTCGCAGGAAAAAAATTCTTACCATCGCATCCACCACATGATACAAGTCCAAGGATATGGACGAGACGATAGTCTATATGCAACGCACCTCAAGACAGCATTCCATACGAGCACGGTACCCGAGTAGGGCGAGGTTACGTACAATACTTACCCCACTAGTTATCGTACCTCCAACGCCCTAAAGTGCCTCCTTTCACCTGCGCTGTACTAGTTTGTCCTGCAAAGTACAGTATTTTACCTTCCTCTGCCTGCCAGCCAGCTAGCTAGCCAGCCAAACCACCAGCGAATTGCGACATGTCAATTCGTATGCTACCGCACCCCGCATCTGAGCGAAGATTCGTCATGGGTCAGGGTACATGCCCAGCCAGGGGGTTCTAACATCATAGCGGCATGGCGTCGTGCTTGAATACGGTACTAGTACTTGTGCTGGTACTGCGATAGTAGTACATATCATACAGAAGGGTACTTCTCACAAAGCGGAACTCGTTCCATCCAATAATTAGGGCAGAAATATGATAACTTTATTGAGGATGAGGGAGGGAGGGGTACACGTACCGAAGCGAGCGAGGTGAGCTATATGTTACTCCGGCTTTACGAACGGACGAACCTAACCTCTGTGACATGATGGATGGATGTCCTCCGGTTGGCGCTGGTATATGTACCGTGTGTACGATATGATTTGCGATACCGGTGAGATACGATACGATACGATACGATACACAGGATAAAACGTAACACAAGGTTGTTTTGTTTTTTTCAAATCGCTGGTTTTGTGTTTCAACAATGTGCGCTATGGATCTTTGGAAGGAAGGAAGGAAGGGGGGAAGGAAGGGGGTGCTTGTGTTAGGGTCCTTGGTATTTTTACCAGTTTCGCTAAGCACAATGGGAAAGTTTTGAGTTTTGAGATTTTAGATATATATAAAATCGCGTCTGGGAAAGTATCTGTGCCTTATTCACAAGGTTAATTTTGCTCACCATAATTTGGAATCCCCCTCCTCCTCCTCCTCCTCCTCCCAATTGACCGTGGCGCAAGTACACACGCACATACCCTACCAGCACGCCAACCTGACGTCTTAGAAACTGTACTAAACTAATACATTACGTTAAGGTACGCCTCCGAGAAAGAAAGAAAGGAAAAAAAATCACCACCCCCTCTCCAAAAAAAACAAAAACAAACCCAAAAAAAAAGCACTCGGATGCCCGCCTCCGAACAGATGGGAAACAGATAGAGCAGAAACGAGTGATTTTTTCCCCCTTTCTTTCTCAGATGAGCTCGACGACGACGTCATAATATATATAATTACGGTTGCCAGTAATAAAATCCACCGTGCTACCACCACCACCACCACCACCACCACCACCACCATCACCTTCAAGTTAAGTTAGGGCAACCACTGCCACGATATCGATATTTATAAACGGATGGATGGGCAGACAAAACGTGGCCGGCATGAGGGAGGGAGGGAGCGAACTCGAGTAAGCAGCGACGCATCAAGCATCATCCGAAAAGAAAAAAGGAAAGGAGAAGAGAAAAGGAAGAAGAAGAAAGGTTTTGATTTGATTTGACTTGCCGTTAGGGTAGGTAGGGTACGGTAGGTGAAATGGGTGTGGAAGTAGACAATATTTGACATTATTACTCGAGTTACAGCGGGCAAAAAGCAGAAGCAGAAGTGGGCGTGAATGATATGCGCAGGGACGGGTCCGTGTGAGGTGGGTGAGGGGGTTAGTTACAAGTAGCTTGTGTACTCGAGTACCGGTAGTGAGCGTCAATGAATGAATGAATGAGGGGATGAACTGGCGCAGGTGATGCTGGAAAAAAAAGGTACGAGAAGTATGGTGTCCATTGTGCTGGTTATGAGATTACAGTTTCATATACGGTTCACGAACCGTGCCGTTGGGAATATTCACTTTTATCCTTTGTTCGTTTATTTTTAATATGCTTCATTTGGTTATTCGTGATGTTGATAACGGGAATTGTATTTTCGTTTCACGATACTTGGGTGAAACTGTGGGTTTTTTTTACTTTCCACCTTTCCTTTCATTTTTGCTTTCTTCATTCTCAAGTGCCGTGAGTGAAGGTGGAAAAAAAGAGTGAGCAAGTTAAAAAAAACTCTTGCTTTTTTCTTGTATACCTTTCAGAGATGACGGCGGGGCCTCCTCCTTCTCTTTTTTTTTTTTTTTTTTTTTTTTTTTTTAATCATTCGTTCATTTTTTTTT
>Ga0307517_10002068_pt1 | contig 32670 bp, 34 predicted proteins | sample 23_EM_MG_FD_194515 | JGI IMG/M metagenome (GOLD analysis project Ga0307517, IMG submission 194515) | Populus trichocarpa ectomycorrhiza microbial communities from riparian zone in the Pacific Northwest, United States - 23_EM | ecosystem: Host-associated > Plants > Roots > Unclassified | place... | reverse complement strand
TTGCCCGAACATAGGACTATTGTGATAGTTCTATCAAGCACGACAATCCACCCACCTTACTATCTGAATAGATAGTACCTCTAGTAAAACGACTCAAGACAAGCAAGCCAGTTCCGTACTATCTGAAAAGATAGTAGTCCCCTACGCCTTATTATAAAGAAGACTGGCTCACTATAGGAAATCACTATCGTTGCCTGTTGCACAACTACCTAACAATAGGATTGTTACAATGAGAGTCAAAGGATCATAATCAACTAGCAACTTCTCTGTTAAGGTTATGATTCAGCTAGGCAAGATCAAAGTTGATAAGGTACCTATGCTAGTCAGGCCAGTATCAGACCATGATATCCTCATCAGTATGGACAATCTCATAAGGCTAGGAGTGGTCATCGATTGCCAATAGAACAGCATTTACTTCTCCAAGTACAAGGTCAGAGTTACCTGTGATGGAAAATCTAGAGGGACTAGATCAGCCATGACGAAGCCATAGCAGGTACCAGACTTCCTGGCGATGTTCCCCGAGGTATTTGTCAAAGAGGTACCTGAGGAACTGCCACCAGGACCCAAGATAACGCACAGGATAAGCCGCATAGACCTGACGAAGGTTTTAAAGACACCTACTTGCAAAACGCTACAAGCACTGATAATCAAATACAAGGCATGGATCAACAAGCAGATGAATACTGGTATCCTCCACAGGACTAGTGTACCCGGAGGAGCCAGCATGTTTGTGGAAGCAAAAAGCGATGGTAGAATCGGTCAGCTGGTAGACCTCCGGTTCAGGAATCATAACCCCCAGGCCTATCACACACAGATCCCAGAACAACATGCTATACTAAATGCGGTAGTCTGAGGACCATTCCGCAGCAAGATAGATCTTAGTGACGCCTACTGCCAGACCAGAGTGCATCCAGATGATAGGAAGTACAAAACTATCAAGACATGCTTCGGCGGCTTTACCAGCCAGGTCATGATGCAAAGAGACATGAATGCTCCCGGAACCTTTGTGAGGACAATGGAGGACCTATTCCATGACGAATTAGGCAACAACATATGGGTCTACATAGACGATATTTTATTTTCAATGACACCTTTGAAGAGCATGTTAAGGAGGTTACGAATGCCTGCAGTAAGCTGCTGAATGCTGGCTATTATGCCAACCCAAAGAAAAGTGTTTTCTTTGCCACAAAACTCGATAGCCTAGGCCATATGATAGATGATAATGGCATCCATCCTGCACTAGAGAAAATCTGGACAAGGATGGACTGGACAAGCCTAGAGAGCCAGAAAGAACTGCGGCGATTTAATTGAATGGTTAATTATGTCTCGCAGTTCATGCCCCACGTTGCCACCATCACAGCCCTGCACAGAGAACTGAGTGGGAACGCTGAATGGCTATGGATGGATCTGCAGGAAGTAGCTTTCGAAGCAGTCAAGCCAGCTGCAGATAATCACCAAGTCCTAAGACCGATGGACTATAATAAGCCAGATATGACATGGCTTTTTACGGCTAGAGCAATGCTGGAATTCATGCAGAGTCTTAGTACTTCCCAGCGACCAACGAAAAACACTGCGGAACCTGCTTATTTTTTTCAAGGAGAAGATAACCAAGACGTAAGAAACTGGTTAACGGCATGTGAAGATTACTTCGATCGCAACCCTACGCAATAGGAGAACCACTCGCATCGGATCGTATTTGCCTTAGGGAAGACCAAGGCAAGTAAGGTAGCACCTTTTTCGGAGAAATACCTGAAGGTCATGGGGGGTTTAGGTAGTTATACACAAGACCCTAGCTATTCCACGTGGGAACGCTTCGGCAAGAGATTATTAAACGGTACATTCGTATTGAAGAGGAACGACGAGCCCTAGAAGAAATGGATAAAATTATCTATAAGGGCAAAATCGATATATCCCTTCTAGTCCTTGAAAATCTCAACATTAAGGCTGGTCTCACAGGAATAGCGTGGAGGGTTAAGGTTGAAAAGAAACTTCCGCAGGATATCCTTTGTCGATTGTCCCACTTCAAGTTCAACGATGATGATCACTAGATAGAAACCTTGCGGGAAGTTGGAAGACAGGAAGAAGAACTTCTCGAACGTGGAAAACTATCGAAATCCATATCGACCCCGCACAACTCGGCACCAAAGCGAAAGCGAGAAAGGTCAGAAAAAGGATTCAACACAAAATTCGAAAAAAACAATGATCTCAAACCACGGAAGGATAATACCTCCCGATGGAAATCTGCACGGACAACAACTGCGAAACGAAACGGTAATGATTCCAAGAATGAGCATACCGACTGGAATAAAGCTCATGAAGGCATTACCGAAGAGGTGGTTGAAAAAAGAAAGAGAGAAAAACGATGCACTCGTTGCACCCTCGACAACCACACTTGGAGAAAATGTCGCAAGCCGATTGTAGTAGCAACTACCTTCGCCTACGGGAATGAGAGAAACCCTACACCTTACCGGAAGCCACGCACTTCAATGCTGGCTGTTCAAAACCCTCCACCGTCGCGTTCAGAGCAAGTCCCTAAGGTTAACCGAGTACATCGAGAAATGCCTACGCAAGTTTGGGAATTGTCCGATACAGAAATGACCTAAAGGAGTCACGTTGCGAATAAAGAAAGTATCGCCTTTTCCTAAGTCTATAAGTCCTTATTGACCTCGCTTAGTGGACAGACTACAGCGGATGTCACAGTGCCTTAAGAATGACAAGGTCACGGGTAAGTCGCGCCTTAGATCTTGTGAAGCAAGCAGGTACCATCTATTCTTAAGGCAAGCGGAAAGTAATTACAAAACTATTTTACAGGTGTTTATTTCCTCAGCATTCTCGGCACAGAAGTCTTGGCACTCATAGAAAAAATCTCGCTGCAGAACCTGGACTATCCACCCGCGCTGCAGAAACGGACATTTACGGAATAGGGTACCGGTGTTGTTGTCTCCCGAAGGAGGACTTTTGTCTTCCCACCTTTCTAGGAAGCCGGGCTTTTCCCTCTGACTTGGACATTTTCCCTCAGTTCGGACATGGTTTGCTAGGTAGATTAAGGGCAGCCTTGCCGCTCCACTACCTAGCTAGCCGTAGTAACCGGTACTCAATTATTGTTGCCTTCAAGGAGACTCAAACGCTAGACCCCGTGGTAGCAAGGGCGGCCAACCCATAGCTAATCCAACTAGACCATAGTGAACGGTTCAGAAAATGGGTCTAATGTTTACGTATTATACCCCAGTCTCGCGTTACGCTAAATAGCAAAAACGCGTTTATACGACAACACTCGTTGCTAGGTATCAACAAAAAGAGGTCGCTATAACAATCACGTTACACAAACAGCTAAGTTTTCTCTTATATATGAAATTTATTTTTGCATCATTTGGGGTTGGGATTTGGCCCGTTTAGTGGGCTTTATAATTTTGGGAACCCCTCAGCAGGGGGTAAAGACCGCTAGTAGTGGGCTGCCCAGATGTATAAAACATTTGAATTTTTTGTGACAGTTTGTCTGAGGTGACCGTAGTGGTCGAAACAACGCGGGCGTTGTCACAAACACCCACAAATACACAATACACAACATGTCAAAACAAGACAAGCGACTAGTACAACTACGCCTTAAGCGAACGGATCGTCGGGCAGATCCTCGTATATGAGAGCCGGAACGCTATAACTGTCCGTAAGGACATGCGCACATCTATATCCTCGGCAAACGCTATCGAATCCCTGTTCTATTGGACTCTGGATCGAATATTTTTCTCATCAACGAACAACTCATTGAGGGCTTACACATCCCTTACTACTCGAGAACTGATGTAGTTCAAATCCAAGGCTTTACCGGGAAACTATTTCTTCCGGCGGAACCAACTTTACGAAACCTCTGTTCCTAGAAATAGGAAGCAACAAACACCTTTCTCTGGTTCCCTGTGGAATAGCTCCCGCAGGAAAATATGGTATAATTATACCCTGCGGATGGTGGCATCAGGAACACCCTATTACCAATATTGCAAATCCAGAAAATTCGTCCTTCGACGACAATGAATGCTGATTGCACTTATTTCCTAAAGATGAAGGAATCTCGGTAGAATGGGATGAAGATGTTCTAAATGACTGAAATGCGGTAGTCATTGGTGGAATAGAAAAGGGTGATGACGAAAGGATTACGATTATTGACCGGCTACCTGAAAGGTATCACGACTACCTTGACCTATTCCGTCCCTCTACGGCTGAGAAACTAGCACCTCGCCGTACCTTCGACCACCCGATCGACCTTACACCTGATACCCAACCCCCATGGGGTCCAATAGACCCTTCATCTCAGAAACAAGTAGAAGCGCTACGCAAATACCGCGATGATATGCTCAAACAAGGAAAGATTGCCCTGCGCAAATCACCAGCTGGCCCCCCAATCCTTTTCGTTCCCAAACCTGATGGTCGCCTAAGACTTGTTGTCGATTATCGTGGACTCAACAAGTTACGATTCACAACAAATATCCTATTCTCCTGATGACGGAATTGAGAGATCAAGTCCGTGATACTCAAATCTTTACGAAGTTAGACCTGAAGGATGGTTTCCATCTGAGCAGGGTTCATAAAGGAGATGAATGGAAAACTGCTTTTCGAACCCGGTATGGACATTACCAATACCCAGTCATGGCTTTTAGGTTGGTTCACGCACCAGCCACCTTCCAAACTATGATGAACGAGATCCTACAAGGGTTTCTCGACCAAGGAGTTGTCGTCTATATCGACGACATTCTTATCTACTCCAAAACAATTGAAGCACATATTATACTGGTCAGGAATGTTCTGCAAAAGCTGCGCGAATACCGAATGGCGATCTCCTTGGATAAAAGTATGTTTCATGTTAAAAAAGCGGATTTTTTGGGTTATGTTGTGGCAACTGATGGAGTAACGATGAATGAAAAGAAGGTAGAATCTGTTAAGGCTTGGCGAGCTCCAGCCTTAGTTAAGGAGGTTTAGATTTTTGGCGGGTTTGCGAACTTCTACCGGCGATTCATTAAGAACTTCTCAGCTATCTGCGCCCTGATAACCAATCTGTTAAAATGAGACCCCAAGAAACCTTTTTGGGGAAAAGAACAACAAGAGGCATTTGACAACCTCAAACGACGCTTTATATCAGCACCAATCCTATGTCATTTCTATCCAGAACTTGACACGGTGGTGGAAACAGATGCTAAAGATTATGCACAGGATGTATCTTGTCGCAGTTTCATGGAAAAAGGCTACATCCTGTCATCTTCCATTCCCTAAAGCTTAGCGCAGCTGACCGAAACTACGACATCCATGACAAAGAATTATTGGCTATTCTCGTGGCCTTCATGGAATGGAAACATTACTTGGAAGGAATGGGGGGACCAATAACGGTCTATACTGATCATGAGAACCAACAATATTTCCTTACAACAAAAGCCTGGACGCACAGACAGATTCGATAGGCACAGAAATTGTGTGGTTTCAATTTCAAAATCATCTACCGACCAGGCATAAAAGGAGGCAAGCCCGATGCTTTAAGCAGGCGGCCGGAGTACCGCCCTGAAGAGGAAGCTACCCATCGCGAGCAACAAATTTTGACACATCAGCACTTCGGGAAATTGCAAATTGCCGTCGTGTGGGGGATACACTCTGAACAGCTCCAACAGGAATTGCCTCAACTAGAAAAGGAAATGCGTATTTGGATTCAAAGGCTTGACGAAAAAGCCTGAATCCCTACCAAAGGATCAAAACTTGCAGCAGGACACAACCTCTACCGCATCGAAGATATTCTTATCCCAGCCAACAGCTGAGCACTAGTGAAAATCATCTTAGCGGTCGCGGTACCAGAAGGAACCTACGGTCGCATAGCACCAAGAAGTGGCTTTGCAACCAAAGGTATCACGGTAGATGCGGGAGTTATTGATGCAGATTACAGATGCGAAGTCATAGTCCTACTCGTTAATCATCGAAAGTTAGATTACAAGGTTACGATAGGCGAACGCATAGCGCAGCTGGTCGTAGAGAGAATTGCTGATCAGGACTGGATGGAGGTTGATGGGTTGGATGAGACAGAGAGAGCGGGAAAGGGTTTCGGGAGCACGGGGACAGGGTTGGAGTTGAAAGAAACCCAACTAACGATATGCTTCCTTCAAGCAGATAGCAACTATCTATACGAGTTCTACGATTCCTCCGATATTAACCAACACCCTATCCTACGTAAAGGTTCGCGAATTGGCAGAGGAAGATCTAGGTTGCATGCAACGAAAGTAAGAGTTGGAATCTTTAAAAGAAAAGGGACAGGAATTGCCTAAGTAATGGTCGATAACCGATAGCCTCCGCGACTACAGAGACCGCCTATTTATCCCCGCAAACAAGGACCTCCAAACACTTATTGCTAAGGGATGTCATGACTCCCAAGTTGCAGGTCACTTCGAACAAGAGAAAACTCTGGAAATTATGACACGGGATTTCTACTGGACGGGATTAACCGACTGGGTAAACGATTAGGTTCGTTCCTGCACTGCCTGTCAACAAGTGAAAGCTCCACGACATGCAAGATTTGGGTTACTTAATCCCCTACAAGTACGCTATGCTGCGTGGGGTTCAACTTCAGTAGATTTTATCACACAGTTACCAAAATCAGCAGGATACACTCAGATCATGGTTGTGGTAGACCTTTTCACAAAAATGGCCCACTTTATCGGATTAGAAGAAAAAGCAACTGCAAGAGATGTGGCAGAATCCTTCCTTAAGGAAGTATGGAAACTTCACGGATTACCTTCAGAAATTATTTCTGATATGATGCGAAGTTTGCCGAAGAATTTTAGGAATCATTGTGCAAAAAACTCGGCATCAAACGAAAAATGTCAACTGCGTACCACCCTCAATCTGATGGACAAACGGAATGAGTTAACTAAGTGCTGGGAGGCTACCTCCGTATATTTGTCAACTCCGATCAGGACGACTGGTATCATTTCCTACGCTTAGCCGAGTTTGCTTATAACAACTCCGTAACCAACGCATACAATATGACCCCTTTCTTCGCAAACTATGGCTATCATCCTCAAACTGAATGGCTGAAGGAACGTGAAGCGCGAAATCCAGGAGCAAACCTTTACGCCTACCGGATGCAAACGATACATCAACAAGCGAGACAATCTCTAGAAAAGACCAGGGAAGTCATGAGACGTTATTACGATCAGAAGGCTAAGCAACAACCTGAGTTCAAAATAGGTGATATGGTTATGGTTAATGCCAAGAATATCCGTACTAAACGACCATCCAAGAAATTAGCCCCTAAGATATTCGGCCCTTTCAAAATCCTGGAACAACAAGGAGAGCTTGGGTATAAACTGGAATTCTCGGAATGTTGGAAAATCCACGCGGTATTTCAGGTATCGCTACTTGAGCCCTATCGAATATCGATTCGACCGGCCCGAGACCAACCACCTACGGAACCTGAAGAGATCAACCGTGATCTTGAATGGGAGGTGGAAAAAATCATTAAGAGTGAAATAATCTCTTATGATCGGAGAGCCCGTGGCAGGACCAGGACCTTCAAAGAACTCCACTCCTTCGTGAAGTGGAGAGGGTGTTCAGAACACGAGAACACCTGGGAACCACCTGAGCACTTAGAACGAGCACAGGAATTGGTAGATGATTTTCATAGAGAGAATCCAGATATGCCAAGATTGGGCTAAGTAGTATTACATGGAAAGGTTTTCCTACCGGGGCCAAGCAAACGCGGAAGGTTTTTTACCCTACCTTGTAGAGTACTAAATGGATGTAATGTTTATTATGTATTACTTCACATGTATTATTTTATAAGGGATTTGAGGACAAAACCTTATGAGGAGGGAGCTAATATTACCCTAGCGGGAATAGCTTACCTAATAAAGAGCGAGGTATATGGCTTCAAAGAATGACCATATACCCGAACCCAAGTTCCCGGAGTTATGAGCTTCACAGAGGCATCTGGAAGACGACTCGGAATACTAAATGAGAGAATGTTTCAAGATATGTTTAACTGATTGGAACGATGTTTAGAGATTACTACTCCTCTCATTCTCTAGTGGCATATGCGATTAGCTGCATAATGCTTTGATAGCTGAATATTGGAACTGATCACTTCATTTTCCATACTACTATTGGTATGTAGGCATTTGGGCGGCATATACCTTTATAGTCTATCATGACAAAGAGATCGATGACTGTCTACTGGTGGAGTGGGGACACCCTCAGATGAAATAGCAGTTCGAGAGATTGTCTGAGTTGAACTGGGCAAGTTTTCAGGGTCACACGGTGTTGGCACTTTGTTCTGACGAACTGAATTGTTAAGAAGATACTTCTTAACTAGAGAAGTCGAAGTAGCATTGTACATTAGTATAAATAGAGGACTCTCTCCCGGTGGTTGAAGAATCATCAAGCAACGGAGAAGAGACCTTAACAATATAGCAAGTTAGCGAGTTATATTCTAACTCTTGGATATCTAACTATACTTTCTTACTTTACCTTTATCAAACAATTACCAACGAGCCTTCCTGACTATTAATCCGTTGTCTCGAATATCCTTGGCCTAGTTAGCTCGGAATCCTACCATTTTAGCTACCCCGTAACACTGAGGCAGCACCTAATCCTGAGGACGCACCAGACGCAGCACCTAATACTCAGGACGCTACCTGACGCCAAACCACATCTTCCAGAGATAAGCGAAGGGTCCCCCCTTTACTTTTTTCTGACCTGGGCCACAATGGATTTCATACCGTCAAACCGTTAAATTTACTACTAGTAGTCTTCTATTGTTCTAATATACAGGCCAATTCATAGAAAAACTTGAAAACTCAGTCATAAGAACCCTTCTGACTCCTTGCGAACCCCCCCCCTCACCCGATTCCCCCCCTTAGTACCATTAAGCACTGTAACTTCAAGTTCATGAACAAAATTCCCGGGGGGCACAGGAAGGAATCTATACCATCATGTAGCTGGCATCGAGCCTAACAATTCCCCGCAATCAGATCCAGAATCGGCCCAGTGGTTGTTGAGGAATCAGCCATCGAGTTCTGGGATCGCCAGCACACCATTCAGTACTGTAACTTCATGAATAAAAGTCGCGGAGGGATGGACTGTACACCATTAGGAAGCTAGCGTCGAGCCCAACAACCTCCCGCAATCATATCCAGAATAGGCCCAGTGGTCGTGCAGGAATCTGACATCAAGCTCTGGGAGCGCCAGGGGACCTCTAAAGACAACCCCCACCATAATGGTCAGCGATTTCATGGGTTCAGATGCGACAGAGACGTCCTTTATACCTCTGCGTAGCTGGCGTCGAGCCCAACAACCTCCCGCAATCAGACCCAGGATCGGAGCAGTGGCTGTGGAGGAATCTGTCATCGAGTTCTGAGATCACCAGGACTCCATTCAGCCCTGTAACCTCATGAATAAAGGTCGCGGAGGGATGGACCATACACCATTAGAAAGCTAGCGTCGAGCCCAACAATCTCCCGCAATAATATCCAGAATAGGCCCAGTGGTCGTGCAGGGATCTGACATCAAGCTCTGGGAGCGCCAGGGTATCTATAAAGACAACTCTCACAAGGATCAGCGATTTCCTGAGTTCTGATGTGACAGAGAGGTCCTTTATACCGCTGCGTAGCTGGCGTCGAGTCCAATGATCTCCCGCAATCAGATTCAGGATCGGAGCAGTGGTTGTGGAGGAATCAGCCATCGAGTTCTGAGATCGCCAACACCCCACACCATTCAGCCCTGGAACTTCATGAATAATATCCCTCTGGGGATGAATCTTATCCCGCTGGATAGCTGGCATCGAGTCCAGGAACCTCCAAGTGTGGGATTCAGGATTGATTGTCTTGTTGTGGTGGAGTGTTGCAGCTGTGACCCGGGACTGAGAGGGTGGATGTTGAGTGTTGTGATGAAAAGAGTGTCGGGTCGCGTCCAGTTTGAGGCTAAGTGCCAAGAAACCACCAGGCACTATGCTAGACCTGAGAGTATTATGGTTATCACTCGCTTTCAGACTGGAGTGAGCTGGCACTTTCGCTCATTCAAAGATGATGTTCTGAAAATAGAACTCTGAGTGCCAGTGTGACTCGGACTTCGAGTCTTTAGCGCAAATTTAAGATTAAGGGTATGATGGCTTTCTGATCAGGCGCCAGCACTAACAATATTTTCTTTGCCAAGATATACTCCGTGTTCACATCCGGGCTAGTAGAAGACAAAGAAGGCTGAAAGGAGAATCAGGGGTAGTGGTGAATCCAGATGTGCGATGGTGTTGAGGTTTAAGTGAGGAGGCAGGGTTGCTTGGTTGGATGTGTGCAGACGGAACCCAGTGTAGGCAAGGGTCTCCGGACGCACCTGATGCAACAAGATGTGGCGTATTGGTACAGGACGTACAGGACGTACAGGACTCAGGGTCCAGGCTGGGGGAGTCAGGACGCAACACTACTGGATTTGACGCAGGCCACCTTTTTGCTGATTCAGCCTTGGGCTACCTGACCCTACCCAACCCCTACAGATCAATACAAACTACGCCTCCTCTATCGACTTTAGCATTGAATCAGATGACGCCATGTACCACTCAGGCGAAGCCCAAACCTCTCCCACCCTTACCAGCAGTGACTGTATCAGTCATTGCCACTCTGAATACCTTCTGGACAAAATTACTAGCAATGAAGTAACCCGCTCCCAGAAGCGCAAGGCTTCTGCCTCGTTGACAGCTACATGAAGCGCATCTAGCAACGATAGCAAGATATCAATTGGAAACTCATGGGTTGACAATAGAACCCTCCCAATCTCTAGTGAAATGGGATGAGGTCACTCAGAAATGAGCTGGATGTTATGTACTGATAATAGGTGTGAAATACATAAGAATGAAAAAGAAGGGGCAGGATACTGGCCGTAGGAGCCTAAGGTCCGGCAGCAGAGCAAGAAGACAAGGAGAAAAGAACAGGATAGGACTTCATCATCGAATACAGCCCTTGAGGAAGGCCAGGCCTCGCTCCCAAATATCCCATACCTGTCAGAGAACCTCCCGCCTTTCCGTATTAATAATACAATCCTAGCCACACCGCCCATGGCCTCGCTGACCTTGAGCCCCCTTTACAGCCGAGCAGGCTATGAGTTGGATGAGGCTACCAATGCCACCCAATTCCAAAGCACCCTCCACTCCCGCCTCATGGGTATCCTCGCCCAAAAAGTCAGAACTCCTTGAAACCGACGCCCTCTATCCCAGGGTCAAGCAAACTGACAACAAATTGCACTATTCCATCTGCGATGGCCTTCTACTTGCCCAGAATACCAATGGATACAAAAACCTTTATATACTGGTGGGACCTCTTGAGAAGGGAGTATCCCTACGGGATTTCATCCTCACGACTGTCCATGAAGGCCTTGGACATTTCTTAGGCTATAAATGCTACTCCTATGCGGCTTGCTTCTTCTGGTGGCCACAGATGCACCAGGACTTTGTCCTATACTGTCAGTCATGTGATAAGTGCCAGATTAACAAGGAGCCCACTACCCTACCCTATGGACGATCCCTTACTCTGTCTGACCTCGACAACCCCTACCAAATCCTAGCCATAGACTTCGCCGGCCCATTTAACAAATCTGATAGCTATACATCCATCATGGTCATTATGGACCGCTGTACCTCCTACACACATCTCATCCCCCTCAAGGACACGGCTACCTCTGAGAAGCTCTTTAAGAAACTCAACAGTACTATACTTGACGCCCATGGCCTCCCACTCAGCATTGTCCTAGTCCTTAACCAGGACTCGCGCTTTACCTCTAGATTTTGGTCACAAATAATGAAGTCCCTTGGTATCCAGGTCTAGATAGCAACCCAATACCATGACCAAACGAATGGCCAGGTTGACCAAAGGATCCATACCCTTAAACAGCTAATGAGGAACTTCATTAACCCCAGACAAAACAACTGGTCCTGCGCCCTCCGAGCTATTGCAGCTGCCATGAATGGCACCCCCCATCAATCCCTAGGCATCTCGCCATACCATGCCCACTATGAACATCCCGGGAACATATTCAAGTTGAGCCCGGTCCAGAGATCCGCCAGCAAGGTACCAGCTGTGGACGACATTCTCAATGCCCATGAAGCAACGAGAATGGAAGTAGTAGAGTTTGTTACGGGGAGGACGGGGCCCCGGAAAATGCGGGCCCCCGGCCCTTTTCCCGCCCTGCCCCGCTCAACGGCCTGGGGCGGGGTGTCTTTTTCGGCATTCCCTGCCCCTGTGGCGGCTCAGGCCCCGCCCTCACCCATACCCCAGACGCGTCCCCGTTAAAGATGTGTGGTAACAAACGGGACCCCGTCCAGGGAATGAGTGCGGGTGGGCCCTGGGCGGGAGCCGGGCGGGGATTACCTGAAAATACCCCCACCGGCCCCGTGTAACTGTGGGGCCTGGCGAGTGAAAACCCGCCCCGCCCCGCCCCGTAACCACCACAAGGAAGTAGACGTGACCAGAAAGCATGGAACTTTCCGCCAGACTGTCAAGGCAGATAAATGCCGCAAACCACTAACTGAACCCTTAAAGAATGGCAGCAGAGTTCTTGTTAGAGGCCGCCCTTATACCTGCTCCCCTAGACGATCCAAGAAGCTAGAACCACACTGGTTCGGACCTTTCAAGGTCCTAGAACATCTACCTGACACAGCCAACTCCAAGCTACAGCTTCCGCCCAGAATGGATCGCCAGAAAGCCTACTTCCATGTCTCCTCCTTTAAGGAATACAGAGAGAACGATCCCGATAGATTCAAGTCCAGTAAAGAATGGATAAGCCAGCACCCATCCTAATCGACAATGCAGAAGAATGGGAAGCACAGCAGATACTCGACTACCACCACCAGAACAACAGGCACGAATTCCTAGTTTCCTGGAAAGGCTATGAGCCAGCACATGACTCCGGGGAACCTATTGAAAACCTCGAGTACTCCCTGGAACTCATACAGGAATACTGGGATGCAAACGACCCAGCAGAACCAATGCCCCAGATCACCTCCCACTATATTAAAGCTTCCTAGAAACATATGGAAGTTGCCTCTACCCCCTGCACAGCAAACGATTGCCCTGACGACTTCTGTGAACCCTATTATGATGAGGAATATGATTCTAACAGCTCTGAGCAGGACTATTTCCCCACAGATGACGACAGCCTCCTATGGCACACCGGGGAGAGCGCTGAGGACAGCGAAGACTTTGGAATCATAGTTGACCTTGTAGAATAAGGGAATGTAACATGTGTACATGTTCCGGTAATGGTATACAGGTGGGGGCAGTGCAGGATCTCCTATGTTTAGTTGATTTATATTTGGTTTATTTGATTGGATTTCAGCCCCGCTATGCTATTGTATTGCTATGTTTAGTTCGCTTTGTTGGAAGTTGATATTTAGGATTCCGGGTATGGAATGGTCATGTAACACTGGTGAAGGCTGAGCATTGTTTGTTTCTTTCTTTGGTCTTGCAGGATTGCAGGATGCTGGTATGTGCGCAGCTACTGGTAATGATGGTGATTGCAGGAAGGCTAAGGCTCTTGGGTTTTGTATTTAAAGCAGTCTCCTGGCTAGCAGGAGACAGCAGACTTCGACAGACCTTCAGTATAAGAATACACTTGTTTGAACAGCAATCCCTGAGTTCTATTTGTCCTTCAACTATTATCTCTTACCTCTGGTCCCTTGAAGGCTCCCTTTGTACTAGCACTAGCAGGTGTATCCCTGGTCCTACTGTATTTTCGTGCGACAGGAATAAACCTGTTACACAACCTTACAGAGACCATTCAGACAAATCAGGGCCTGGGCGAGTGAGCTATAGCCCTAAGACCAGACTCCTCCATTGAAGGGACCCTCATCAGATAGACCCTGCTGGCACTCCCGCCCTGCCCTGAATATGCTCAGATGGGCAGATCTTTCCCCCCCTTGCCTGTCTCCGATGGCTTGGGTACTCGTTCACGCCTAACATGGCATCTTCAGCATATTTCTCCAAGAGACTCAGCATGGCCCTGGGGGCCATTGCCACTATCAAAAAACCCTCCCCACCTGGCTCAGACCTCTCCCCTCACCTCTCTCATCGCCTGTTGATAATGCTGCTCCTCTCTACCTTTCTCTACTAGGGTAACATCAGGGTCCCCAGCAGAGGGATACTCACCAAAATAGAGGTCAACTGGCGTCAAGTGCAATGCTACGTCTCGAACTGCTTTAGGCGAACTCCTATACCTAAACTGGCAGCAGAGGCCTTCATGCCCCCCCCCTACAAGCCATGATCTCTCACAAGCACCGCATGGCTGCCGCGTGGCTGATCTGTGCCCTGCCCACCATCAACCCCGCGGCTGGTTGACTCGGTCCGACCTTCCTCTCCCAACTCAAGTACAGGGCTCCAGATTCGCACAGGGGACTCTGCATCCACCTTCCCCTAAATCTATTGCCTGTGTCCTGGAAAACCAACTGTCCACTCTTGAAAGTAATGTCCCACCTGCCGGTGGATGAGCTTGCCAACCTAGCATACCCCATACTTGGGACTCTCTCCTTCACTCCCGTCGTGAATGCTGGCCCCCTCTCGGCCGGAGCCAAACTCCCACGCCAAAACCCCATGGCCACTTCATACAGAGCACTCAGAGGAAGGACAAGACTCGTTCTTCTTGAAGATTGGAAACTCCTTGCACTGTCCATGTCGTACTACCCCTTTCCAATTTCATTAACCCCGCATCTGTTCTTGGGGCGGGGAAAACTCATGGCAGGACACATCTACCAAATGAGAGTCCAGAAGAGCTACCTCGCCGGCCACACCGCATGTTCAAGGTTAGACGTGCTCAGACACTGCCCCAGGTCTGGTGAGGAAGAGGAAACCTTCAGCCTAGTGTTGTGCACGAGCCCAGGTCTGGAGTAGACTCCAGCCGGCTCGAGTCTCTTGGCAACCGGTCTCGTAATGGCTCGAACAAGGGTCCACGAGCGGACTTGAGTCTCTTGGCGGCTAGAGCCGGCTCGGAGAGGGGTCCACGAGCCGACTCCACTGTAGACTCGAGCCTCTTGGTGGTTTCTTGGTGGTTTCGTGGCGGCTCGAGCCCTCGAGTCCAGGGGTGCCACGGGCCGATCCAGCTCATGAACAACACTACTTCAGCCATGCCATACTCCACTGTCAGTCAACATCCTACTACAGGGAACACCTCCTCAAAAGCCTCTCCAGGGTGTGCCCTGACTCACCCGTCTGGTTGAGCGGGGGTCTACTCCTGGTCTTGGCAGCTTTACTAAGAGCTGAGGCAACCAACAACCCACCCGATATATTCTCTTCTCTTCCCCTCTCACTGGCTTCAATGGGCTTCCACTCCTTATCTGTTTCTTGCCTAGTGGGCCATTTGTTCGCCGACCTCCGGCTATTTAGGTCTTCTCCTGTGAAGATCGATAAATATCTTTTTTTTGTTATACGAAGGAAACCGATGTGGTTTTGCTATCAATATCCTTTCTTTTGTTAGCTGTGTGATGGCGATATGTCAAGTACTTGATACGACTTGGAGATGATTTTATAATTTTTGTTGCTAGTGCTGCATGCGAGTTCTTGTACTGTAACAATGAATACGTGATATAAAAATAAAAATAAAAATAAAAATAAAAATAAAACCAGCCCAGGGATAGGCTCACGAACCATGTTCTCTACACCACCGGCAATTGAGATCTCAACACTAAGAGAAATCCTTGTCACTTTTTCTCACCAACTTCTTTTCTCTCATGATGGCTACTGCCTAGGGGTGGACCTTAAGCCACCTTCCCACCTGCTCTTATTAGGATTCTCGTTCCCTTCATCAGCAAAAAGGTAGCCTGCGTCAGATACACTGATGTTGCATCCTGACTCTCCTAGCCTGGACTCTACGTCCTGTGTATCCTGTGGGTCCAGTACACATGGGCCACATCTGGTTGCGTCTGGTGCGTCTGGAGTCCCTTGCCTATACTGGGTTCCGTCCGGACACATGCAACAAAGCAACCCTGCCTCCCATGCATCCTGACTTAACCCTCAACACCATCGCACATCAGGATTCACCACTTCCCGGCGCCCCCTGATTCTCCTTTCAGCCTTCTTGGTCTTCTAGCCCAGATGTGAGCAAGGCGTATTTCTTGGCAACGAAAATATAGTTTGTGCTGGAAGCTGGTGAGAAAGCCATCATACCCTTAATCTTAAATTTGCGCTAAAGACCCCATGTCACACTCAGAGTTCTATTTTCAGAACAACATCTTTGAATAAGCGAAAATGCCAGCTCACTCCTGTCTGAAAGCGCGTGATAGCCATAACACTCTCAAGTCTAGCATAGTGCCTGGTGGTTTCTCGGCACTTAGCCTTAAACTGGACGCGACGCGACAAACTGTTTTCATCACAACCTCGGGCCTCAGGCTCAACATCCACACTCCGTGGCTACAGCTTCAACACACCACAACAGCCACACAATCCATCCTGAATCCGACACCTGGAGGTTCCTGGGCTCGATGCCAGCTATCCACCAGTATAAGATTCATCCTGAGAGGGCTATTATGCATGAAGTTACAGGGCTGAATGGGGTGGGATGCTGGCGATCCCAGAACTCGATGGCAGATTCCTCCACCACCGCGAGTCCGATCCTGAATCCGATTGCGGGAGGATGTTGGGCTCGACGCCAGCTACGCGGCGGTAGAAAGAACGTCTCTGTCGCATCAAGACCCATGAAATCGCTAACCCTTCTGGTTGTTCTCTTTATACGTACCCTGGAGAGCGCAGAACTCGATGGCGGATTCCTCCATGACCGTTGGACCAATCCTGATTCTGATTGCGGGAGGTTGTCAGGCCTGACGCCAGACACGCAGCGGTATAAGATCCATCCCTCCGCGATCTTTATCTATGATGTTACAGGGCTGAATGGGATCGGATGCTGGCGATCCCAGACCTCGATGGCAGATTCCTCCATGACCGTTGGACCAATCCTGAATCTGATTGCGCGTGGCTGTTAGGCTCGACGCCAGCTAAGCAACGGTATAGGATCCATTCCTCCAGGATCTTTATTCGTGATGTTACAGGGCTGAATGGGATGGGATGCTGGCGATCCCAGAACTCAATGGCAGATTGCTCCACAACCACTGCTCCGATTCTGGATCTAATGGCGGGGGATCGTTGGGCTCGACACCAGCTACGCAGCGGTATAAAGGACGTCTCTGTCGCATCAGAACTCAGGAAATCGCTGACACTTGTGGGTGTTGTCTTTATAGGTACCCTGGTGATCCCAGAACTCGATGGCAGATTCCTCCATGACCGTTGGACCGATCCTGAATCCGATTGCGGGAGGCTGTCAGGCCCGACGCCGGCTACGCAACGGTATGAGATCCATCCCTCCGCGACCTTTATTCATGATGTTACAGGGCTGAATGGAGGGGGATGCTGGCAATCCTAGAACTCAATGGCAGATTACTCCACAACCACTGCTCCGATCCAGGTTCCGATTGCGAGATATTGTTGGGCTCGACGCCAGCTACACAGAGGTATAAGGTATGTTCTGAAGCGACTTGGACAATTCCCCATGGAGCTATTGGGGGTGGCTTGCGCAGGGGAGGCCGGCCTTAGGCAGCGGAGCCCGGTCTCAGGCTTGGATCTGAATTTGCCTGTTGATTAGAGCAATAGAAGCCTTCTTGTAGTAAATTTAATAGTTTGAGAGAATGAAATGTATTGTGACCTAGGTGACCAAAGTCAGAAAGCAGTAAAGGGGGGACCCTTCGCTTATCTCAGGAAGATGTAGTCTGCCGTCAGATGGCGTTCTGAATATTGGGTGCTGCGCCCGGTGCGTCCCGAGTACTATGTGCTGCGTCTGGTGCGTCGTGAGAATTTGGTGTTACGTCAGGTTGCGTCAGGTGCATTGTGTGGTACGGTAGTTGCGTCCTGGTTCCTGATTTGCGTTCCAGCGTCAGGTGCGTCAGATGCAGACAACACAGAGAACGCAAGGTAATATTTTTGCTGATGTTTCGTAGTTGATATCAGCTCATGACGTTCAGTTCGCTCTGTTTCCTGTACTCACTTGCATTCTGGTTTAGCATTTTGCACGGTTGGAAAGCTTCTCCCTTTGTTCATGGTCAGCCTTAAGGTGTCCAGACACCTGGTCGAAGTAGGCCACAGCATGCTGGCCATGCGCCTCTGATGGGAAAAGCTTGAGTTAGTAACATCTCAGTCCCGTCTGAGTTTTGTCCTCATCCCAAATGCCCATACTATGGCTTGTTTGTCAGTTGTTGCCAGCCTGTTCGGGATCCTTTCTTTTCCTTCAAGTTCCTCCCTGTTCTGAGCGTGTGCACGGTACTACTACAGACGCTGACAGCTTATGGCCCCATCATTCTCTCCAATCGTCTGACCCCTCCTAAGTTACACCAACTCGTGGTATTGCACTATCTTAGTGGCTATCGTGAACACCTTGGATCGATATAATTACCGGTGTGACCATACTTTTTTAGTTATTAATACTGGCCCACAAGTCTAGTGGTTTTACCTTGTTAAGATAATCCCCCATCCACTCTCACGGTCCCGATTCGGCCTAAACAACTCTTTCGTTTGTTTTACGGGAGCCTGCGGATGGGTCAGAGCTTTCTTCTATACATCCCTATAATTTATTACCTTATGTATCTGGAGGACCATATTCTTTTCAGGTGCTAGGCGGGGGGGATTTGGCCTATGGATTCGGGGTGTTTGATATTTCCTATGAAGATGTAAAGCAGGCCATCAGTTGGTATCAAGGTTTTCTTTAAACTATAGCTAGCCCTGCATGCAAGTTCTTGTACCTTAATAATGAATATATGATATAGGGGGAAGGAGGCAAAAGAGAAAAAAGACCAAGGCATAGGATCACGAACCATCTCCTCTACAGGTTCAGCAGTTGAAATCTCAACACCACAAGAAATTATGGTCACCTTCCACCACCCACCTCTCTTCTCCCACAATGGCCACCACCTATGAGTTGATCTCAAGCCACCTTGCCTCCTCTACTGAGGCCTGTCAGCCTTCCCTCTGTGAGCTACTGGTTCTCGTTCATTGTTAACACATGCTCATGAAGTTCAGTTCAGCCCATTACCTCGTACAAGCTTTCAACCGCGTTTAGGGCCTTGCCCAGTCGGGAAGCTTCTTGGTTTGTGCTCGGTCGGCGTTATCGTGTTTGGACTATCGGTTGAAGAAGGCCTTAGCTTGCCATGTTGCAATTCTCTGTATATTTCCTATCGCTATTCAACACACTACCCAGTATTCTTTTACTTATTTTGTGTTTCGGCTCCGCCTGTCCACCACTTACATTACTACAGCTAAGATATATATTATGGTGTTTTATTGTTTATTTGAGGATACTATCTGGGGATTTAACATGTTCTTTCCAATCAGGTGTTTAGGATTTTACGGTTGTTTATGCATCTCTTATGCACTATTCTTGGTCATGATATTTCTAATAATCACTCCATACCCTTTTGTTTTCACCCACATTATTTGAGATTTACTTGGCTGGATTTCAGGGTCAAACATGTTCGCACTTATGTTTCTTACATTGTTTTTCCTATATTTTTCTTGCGTATATGGCGGCACACTTTTGTATAAATAAGATGCTACCGCCCACTGGGCTTAAAAGGCTTACGAACTGGAACTCCGACCAATCCCTTCTTCACCTTCTCACTAAGGGTGGCTCGCAACCCACCTCATACTTGGGAAGTATTATCCACATAGAATAGATTGTTCCACATTCACATATTGAACATGCCAGACTTGTACCACTGATGGGGAAAGCTTCGGTGAGTAACATCTCAGGACGGCCTGGGTCTTGTGGTCATCCTAAAAGCGCTTGCGATGGCCGGTTCCTCAGTTGTCGCTAGCCTGCTTGTGAGCCTTCTCTCTCCCACCTCCGGGTTCTGTCTGGTTGCACCGTACTCCCATAGGAGCTTTCACCTTACTACCCCATCATCCTCTCCAATGGTCTGACCACATCTTGGTTTCACCCAGTCATAGTATTGCAATTCCTGCTTTTCTGTCGTCAACCCCTTGGATCAATATAAGGCCCGACGCTGCCCGATGTCTATGGTTGACAAGATGGGCCCACCGCTTCAGTGGTTTTCCCCCATTAAGATGAGCACCCACCTATCAGCACGGGCCTGAATGAGCCTTCACAAATCATTCTGTTGTTTTAGGGGAGCCTGCGAAAGGGTTTGGGTCTGTCTGCTATATCGCTCTATGATTTGTGTCCTTACCTGTCTGGGCAATTTGGTTTTTTCTTATATGCTATGGGGGATGTATCCTATGGATTCGGAGTGTTTAATGTTTTCCATTAAGAGGTGGAGCGGGCGGTTGTTTGTGATTAAGGTTTTCATTACAGCATATCTCATCATGCATGTGTAACAGGGGAATTCCTGTCTAATGAAAATACAATAGGACAGATGAGAGACCTACTAGCGCTGGTACAAAGGGAGACTTCAAGGGACCAGCAGCTCAAGAGATAATAGTTGAATGACAAATAGTGACTCATGGATCACAGTTCAATGAAGTGTATTCTTAGACAGAAGGTCTGTAGAAGTCTGCTGTCTCCTGCTAGCTAGGAGACTGGTTTAAATACGAAACCTAAGAGCGATAGACTTTGCTGTAATCACAACCATTACCAGTAGCTACAGATATACCGGAATCCTGTAATTCTGGAAGACCAAAGATAGAAATATAGTGCACCCTTCACCAGTGTTACATGACCATTCCATGCCCGGAATTCTAAATATAAACTTTCCGCCATGCAAACCAAACATAGCAATCTGATAGCATAGCCTATCTGACTTAGAGACAGTGGTGGAGCAGTAATCAAATCAAATAAACCAAATATAAATCAAATCAACATAGGAGATCCTGCTCTCCCCGCTACTGTGTACTATTACCACAACATGTACACATGTTACATCATGTGAGTTCTTGTACATTAACCAGTAATATAGGATATAAAAGATAAAAAAGAAATAGCAACGGATAGGATCACCAACGATCTCCGCTACACATCCTGCGATTGAAACCTCACCACTATGATATATCACAATGGGTGGGTTCCCTATCCCCTTCTCCAATTGCCTTGTTGCCTAGAAGGGTGAACCAGCTCCCACCTGCCCCTCCCCTGTTGCCCCTCCTGATAGCAGCGTCTATGGGCAGCCTTTGTCTAGGGCGTTATAGTTACTCTTTCATCCTCTTCCCCACTGTTGATTTGTGGTCCCTCACTTAGCACTTGCAATAGTCGGGTACTGTGGCAACACGTCTAAAGTTCATAACAGGGCAGACGGGGCACGGCAAAATGTAGACCCCGGGCCTTTTTCCCTGGTCTACCCTGCTCAACCGCCTTGGGCGGTCTGTCTTTTTCGGCATTCACTGCCCCTGTCCCAGCTTAGACCCCCGTCCCACCAATATCCCACATAGGTGCCCATAAAATATAGGCCGTAACAAACGGGGCCCTTTGAGGGAATAAGTGCGGGTAGGCCCTGGCCGGGAGTAGGGTGGGCATTACCCGAAAAATACCGTCCTGGCTCCATGGAAGGGTGGGGCTTGACGAATGACAACCCACCCTGCCCCGTCCCAGAAAGAACACAAAACACATCAGCGCACCGCTGTTAATCTCAAGCTATCACTGCAGTAGTAGTTGCCACGGTGGATCTGCTCCCTAGTATTGCACCTCCTTCTCTGAACGGTTTCGCTATGGTCTGCTTGCGAAAATCATAATCATGTTTCACTCGGTCACATCCGTACTTCCCGTTTTTACTATCACTTGGGCCCTTTCATCTCTCTGTTAGTTCGCCCAGCACCCTACTGCTTCAATACAGTGGCTACTCCTCTACCACCGCAGCCTCCTGGCCTCTGTCCCTTGCTGATCCCCTGGCGTGATCATGGTAACTCCATTGGAGGTTGTCTCTGCCTATCTATCGGGGTTTCATCCCATCTGCCTTTATCTCCTTACCCACATGCAACACCTTCCCGCCATTTTTCTGGTAGACTCGGGAATCGAATTGGTCCTGCCACACACACACATAAGTTGGCTTGGTTACAAATCGCCCGCTCGGGTTGCGCTCACCTTGGCTATCCTGGCCTATATGAACCAGGCACATCTACCTCCCGTGTATGGTCCTGTCCTCTGTCTTTGTCCTGCTGGCTCAGGAGCCCCTCCCCCTTCTCAGAGGAATGAGGATCATGGTGGGGCTATAGGCCGGTTGAATACATGTTTGGGCTTAAGTGTATTTCCTTTATAGATGTGCTTGAGGTTTTCCTTATTTTGCAAGTTTATTTTTTCATAGTCAGAGGTTACTTTCTTTTGGGTCACACGTTTGTAGCGGTTTTTTGGTTCATATTCCGGCCTGTGTTTCTTTTGTAGTTTCTATCCATAGTACCGAGTGTGGTCACCACCAATACTCAAAGTCGTTGACGGGCTGAGCAGGGTTTGAGGCTTTTAGTGGGGGAGGTGTGGGATAGACTGTAGGTGGAGGCTTTTGGCTGGATACTGGGAGGTGAGGTGCCTTTGTACCCAGTTAATTTCTTAGCTTAATAAACATGTTTAAACTGAAAGAAAAATAAAAAAATGAAAGAAAATGACCCAGCAATAGGATTCAGGAACCATTTCCGCTACATCTCCAGCGATTGAAATCTCAACACCTTGAGAACTCATGATTGGTTGGTCTCCTTCTTCTGTTTTCTGATAGCCATGTTGCCTAGAAGGGTGAAGCTCTCCCCATCTGCCTCTCCCCTCTAGCCCCTTCTGATGGCACTAACCTTGGGCAGCCTTTCCCTAAGGGGTTATTGTTAATTCTCTATCTTATAGAGTAACCCTATTGTTGTATGTTAGGTTAGGAAACACTTGTAGGTGTGAGTAGGGCTATTGACCAGACCGCACGATGGTGACTGGTGTTGTATGGTAGGAGCCCACTGTGTGGGCCACTAAAACTAGATCTAGTCTGAGCTGCGTTCCTTTCTCTGGGTGATTACTTCTCATGATCACCAGACCCACCTTTGTGAACACACTTGTTCCGATGCTCTAATAAGAACCTGTTTTTGTCCCTGCCCGACTGAAGATCGATGATTACAAGGTACATCATTTTCCAAAAGCTATCCATACATACACTAGTACAGAGACAAACTTTTATACCCAATGTATTGTAGTCCTTAATGTCACAGTACCGGTCTGGGACCGAGAACTTTGGGAACAAGGCTATACATTTCACTATGACTAGTCAGCTGACAAATTGCTTGAAACTCGACTAGAACCACAGAACACAACTCAATTTTGCAGCTAAACCAGCAGCGAGTCAAGAGAGGGTGGCCTGCCTGCAGCTGGTATTTGGAAGTTAGATTCAATATCTTTTGTTTGAGTATAGTATCTGCAAGTTGGAACTACTGGCGAATATTTAAAAAGGAAGAAGTCTCCAGGGCAAGTAGTTTGTGACATTGCGTCTTTTGAGTTTTCACTGGTCTTCTGACCTCTAACTCCAATTTATGCATAGGGGTACCATCAGCCTAGTTTCAATAGTGAAGGGAATTAGAGTAGGAGAGGGATCAACGACTCCAGAGGCTCAATGAACATGCCAAGCGAAATCAGTGTGTGTGAATGCACTTTTTGTGTATTGTTCGTTGTGTTCTGTGTTCGTTGACCCCCCACTTTGTCCATCAGAGAGATTAATTTTTGGTGACCCACGTGACTAAGCCTTGGCCAGTGTTTGCTTTTTCAATAAGTCGGAGTAGATTCTTCGCGAAGTTACAGAGTCCTTTCAACTTCAAACAATTCAAAGATACAACCGCAAACCCCTCCTACCAACAGCAGAAGGTGGCAATAAGGTAGTAGGTAGCTAAAATCTCCACCAGTTTGCCTAAATGTTAAAAAAGAGGACGGTCATGGCTAACTACTACCTACACCTTTACCAACAGATTTTCCAATTCGTTCAGAAGACCACCAGAGATACTACAAACGTATAAATGGCCCAACCGGATTTTCCAGCCATTGGCAATCACCTACAAGACATCCAAAATGGCTTCCAAGGGTTTCAGAACCAAGTTGCCCTGATTGCCAACATGCCTGGAGTGGTTGGTTACAATGAACTTCGACGAAAGGTGCAAGAACAGACTAAGCAACTCCGACATGCAACGAATGCAATGCGACAAGACAGGAAGGCAGTCCGACGAGACAGAAAGGCAGCACGACGAGAGAGAAAGGTACGGCGAGTACGGATGAAGGCACTGCGACAACGGACAAAGGGCCTGAAACAAAAGGGGAATCAACTGCGACTATGGGCTGATGGAAAACACACCCAAACAATGGCTATTTTAGCGGAGATTCGGGGCCAAATTGAACAAATTCAGAATGAGTATGTCTAGTGATCTCGGTTTGGCAAGTGAGCATAACTTACAGGTCAACTAGGGAGCAAGTGCTTCGGGGCCAGTTCAGGCAAATTCAGAATGAGTATCTCTACTGATCTCTGTTTGGAAAGTGAGCATAACTTATGGGTCAACTGGGCAGCAACTTCTTCCCCTGAGATTGCATAACTCAGCTGCCTCTGGTACTGCAACTGCACCACTGCGCTATCCTATTGGGATACCGCTTGAACCCCCAGTCCCACTCACTCGTCAAATCCTTTTTCAGATGACAGGCAAGTTTTCCTGATTAGAGCCTGTGAACGTTATTAATATTTTATGATGGCTAGGGGATGAATGTCAGGATGTCGCAGGGATACTTGGGCTTCAGGGATTCCCTGTCATGGCTACTGTTGATGAGCAAAGGAAGCGCATTGCTGAATACCTTGGGGTTAGGCCTTGAGGTCGCCGGAAGTGGTTAAAGCGAGTGTTTTTTCATTTTTTGTTGGTCCTTTGTACTAGTATACTTAACCTGGTAATTAGTTATACCCTCATACTGTGATTCGCATTGTGATCCATTGAGCCCAATATTCCGGGGAGCAAGCCACTAATCCAATCGGTAGTGAGCCAAGAACCGAAAAACAACCTCTTGAGCTGCTAATGAATTCCGACCTAGTTCCATCCCTAACTGACAACACCTCATCATCCATATAATAGCTATACTACTCGAGTGTATTCGCATCCTATTGTCTCGGACATCACTCACCCGGATTTTTCCTTGGTGCGGACGATGTTCCCCCTTTGTGCAATCTACATCGAAATACACTTGATTCTTCCGGATTCTCTCACAGTCCTATTCTGAAATATGACATCCAAACTGCCATAAGTAGGCAACAAAGCTCATGTATCTGTAGCGGTGTTCGACCATGGTTCTTAGTTGTTTTCCGCCTTTTGCTTCTGTACTAGTGTTCGTTACGGGGCGGGGCAGGGAGCGTTTTCACTCTCCAGGCCCCGCCCTTACACCAGGCCAGGGGGCTATTTTTCCGGTAATCCCCACCCGGCCCCCGCACTCATTCCCTGGACGGGGCCCCATTTGTTACCATCCATTTTTAACAGGGGCCCGTCTGGGGTATGGGTGGGGCTGGGGCCTCAGCGGGAACTTGGGCAGGAAATGCCGAAAAAGACACCCTGCCCTAGGCCGTTGAGTGGGGCAGGACGGGGAGAAGGGCTGGTGGCCCGCATTTTTTGGGGCCCTGTCCGCCCCGTAATGAACTGTATTCTGTAAGCAAGTCTTGCTGCTGGCATTGGGCGGGCTCTGAGTTGATAATTTGACAGGATCATTTGAGAGAAAATGCTTCTATTCAAGTTTTGTATTGGGGGGTTTCTTAAATTCTCTCTATTCCCTGATCTCCCAAACATTTTTTTTCACTCTACCTCTATCTTAAACATTTTGTGGAAAGCTGGAAGTCAGGCCTAGCCTATAATCACTCGCTTTTCAGTTTTTAGCAAGCATTAAGTTTTATTAACGATTTTACTCTCCCTGAGGTTTCACTGTCCTGGATGGTCAACTCATGATTTGGGCCACCCTGGGCAATGGGGTGAGACTGTAGTGTTGCATACAATAAAAAAGACCAGATCACCACCTCCTGCCCCCTCACACACTGGGGATCTCACGTGTTCTACAATAGCACCTGAAAGGTCTTACCACTCCCTCACTTATAGCCACCACTTCCATATTTCTACCCCTACACCTCCTTCTCCAATCCAAGAAGTCTACCAATCTAACAGAATTCCCCTTCCCGGTAAGTGGGTAGTTCTGGCTGGTGGCGATAAAGTCCTGGGGTAGGTTAAATATACAACCATTTCATTCTTATGAGTGTAAGAGATGATAAATATATTGTAATATGGCTTGAAAAGCTACTCCCAGTGGCCATTTTATTGATCTCTTTAACTGCTCAAATTGTTATACTGCATTGTATTGCTTCCTGTTCTGTGCATGCATACGTGTGTGCTGTGTATATATTCCCACTCTCCCATGATTTTCTTAGTGTTGAAACGTGTAACCTGAGATATTGTTTCATACTTTGTTTACAAACTGTCTCGCATGATTTCTGTTTCGCGCTGTTTCACTAAAGACCATCTGAGGCACTTATGTCACAAGCTACTATTTGTTTTTGTGTCATGTGGAGGAAAACTTTCCCTAGTGTCTTTCTTGTCGTTTTATTGTTGTTCAGTGATTGTGGGATAAAAGACTGGATCTTTCCCTTATTGTTTTATGTGTGTCGTACATCTTCGCTCGTTCACGTCTTCACTCTTTTTGTCTTGTCTAAATAGTCAATTGAATTGGCCTCGTACTCGCATACTCGATTAAAACTTAGATTATATGCTTTGAAATAGTGTCGCCCCTTATGCCCTCTTCTTCTACTTTTTTCTTTTCTTCACCTAGGGGACAACTTCATTTTCTTTCTCCGTACTCTGATAAGAATCTGTTTTGGTGTCCGCTTGACTGAAGACAAATCAGTGCAAAGTATGGCTTCGTTCCAAAAGTTCTCACACCTCGGATGGGAGCATGTCAAACTTTTATACCCGATGTATTATAGCCCATGATGTCACAGTCCCAGCTTGGGTCCGAGAACTTCTAGAACGAGATTCCGCCTCCCACCCTGACAAGTCATATGACAAACTCCTTAAAACTGGGCTAGAATCATAGAACATCACTTCATTTTGCAGCTAAAATAGCCGTAAGTAGAGTGACGGTGGCCTGCCTGGGATTGGATATTGGAAGTTGGATTCAATATCTTTTCTTCAACAATATCCAGTGTTCTCAACCGTCTGGGGGGCTCTGCAGGCCCCGTGGGGGGACTGCCAAGAGGACCGGACCGAACTGAACTACTATCTAGAGTCTGTTGGGAGCAGCCTAAGGGCAGGACGGCCGTCTTTGGGCAGGATGGCTGGCCCTATAGGGTGAGACAGGTTAGCTCAGGGCAGGGGCGGTGGACGGCAGGAACAGCAGGGGATTGCGGGGGACGGCAGGGGACGGTTAAAGATGGCCAGGAAGGGTAAGAGACAGCGGTGGAATACCGACGACTGTTGTAATATGCGATCGGAATATGGGCACGGAACTTGGACGAAGAAGTGATAACAGAAAGTGGTGAAGATCTCTTATGGTAACAACCCTCGTTAATTCAATAATAAGAAGGCCATAGCTCAGCTCTATAATATAGCAATTGAGTTCAGCCACTACCACAGCATTCCCCTAATAGTAATAAGGAGAGACAAAGACTATCAAAGAAGTATCTTGAGAGGAACAAAAGGAAGACTGAAAGAACATACAATAGGCTTTCAACTCAACCAGTAACGAGTATGAAAACATAAAGGGCTGAAAGAATCATTTGAGAGGAGAAATGAACCATATTTGAGAGGAGCAGAAACCCATATACCAACAACGACCCCCGGGGACGGCACGAGTGATGTCTTATGAAGTGAAAAGAATCCGTTCGGAGCTGCACCAACTTGGCTCGTAGAGGAGGTCCAGGCGCTAGGACTATAGTCCTCTGTAGTCCGTCCGGTCGTTACCTTCCAGAGGGTAGCCCGTCCTAGCACCCCAAAACAGACGGACTATGAGCCGTAGTCTGTCCCGTTCTCACCACAAGACGGAGAGACTGGACGGTTGGAAACACAGACTATATTCGTTGCAAGTTGGAACTCCTGGCGAATATTTGAGAGGGAAGAAGACTTCTTCAAAACAAGAGGTTTGTGACATTGCATATGTGGGGTTTGCTCTGGGGTTGCGTTGGGCATGGGTGCCAAAGCTTAGGACTTCTGACCTCTAACGTCGTGGGGGCACCGTCACCCTAGTTCGGTGGCGATGAGAATTATCATAGAGTCTAATTTTTGGTGGCAGCTGTGACTGAGGCTTGGCAACGGTTTGCCTTCAAGTTTTGAATAAGTAGGAGTTGATCCTTCATGCTTGGTTGAAAGTTACTGAGTTCTTTCAACTTCACAACAATTTCAACTCAAACACACAACTACAAACTCCCCGTACCAACAGAAGGGCAGGGCAATAAGGTGGTAGGAAGCTAAAATCTCCACCAGTTTGCATAAATGTTAAAAAAAGAGGATGCTCTTGGCTAACTACAACAAGAAATGCGACAAACGAGGAATAAAATGCGACGAAGCAGGAAGGCACTGCAACTAGAGATGAGGGCACTGCGACGAGAGACGAAGGTACTGCAACAAGAGATGGATGAACAGGAACAACGGACCGCTGCAAACCACATCGAAATAATGTCTATTCTTGAGGAGATCCGGGGCCAACTTGGACAAATTCTGAATGAGTATCTCTACTGATCTCCATTTGGCAAGTGAGCATAACTTATAGGTCAACTAGGTATGAACTTTTTCGGGGCCAAGTTGGACAATTTCAGAATGAGTAGCTCTACTGATCTCCATTTGGCAAGTGAGCATAACTTATGGGTCAACTAGGCAACAACTTCTTCCAATGAGATTGTATAATTCGGCTGCCTCTGGTATTACACAATTGCGCTATCCCATTGGGATACCACTTCACCCCCAACTCCCACGCACTGGTCAAAGCCTTTTTCAGATGACTGGCAAGTTGTCCTTGTTAGAGCCAGTGAACTTTATTAATATTTTATGATTGATAGGGGATCAATGTCAGGAGGTCGCGGGGATACTTGGGCTTCTGGGATTTTCTGCCACTGCCACTGTTGCTGAGCAGAGGAAGCAGATTGCCGAATACCTTGGGGTTTGGCCTTGAGGTCGTCGGAAGCGGTTACCTGGGAGGGTTTTTTCTTTTTGTTCGTACTTTGTATGATACCAATTTACATATCATGCTAATTTGTTATACCCTCATACTCCAATTCGCATTGGAGAACCCCTTGAGCCGAGTGCGTAGGGGGGGTGTGCCATTGATGAACTAATTGGTAGTGTGCCAGGAACCCAAAACCAACCACTTGAGCTGCGAATAAATTCCCACCGACTTCTATCTCCAACTCACAGCCCCTCATCGTCCATATGATAGCTATACTACTGTTGCACCCAGTTGTCCCGGACGGCAAGAGTCCCGAGATCTTAGCCGCTGCTGATCCTAAGGGTGTTCTCGAGATTGTCAAGACTGTCTTGTCTGACAAGAAGGACCTTGCTGCCAAATTTGAGCCTATTCTCGCCTACATTGCTTGCATTCGCTGGTAGCTTGATTGATCGGAAGGAGAATGAGGATCTCATTTGGACTGAGCACATTGTCCCATACTTTGCCGCTTTCCTGCCCGATGGTGAGGCCTAGGCTACCGCTGAGAATTTGAGGAACCATGCTGCCCCTGGTGCTGCTGATATGGAGGTTGATGAGGATGATGGAGAGGGCCAAGACCTCTTCAACTGCACATCCAACTTGGCTTACAGTGCAGGATCTTGTTGAACCAGACCCATCTACGATTGACGAGAGGTCAGTGTTTTACGGTCTTTGTGGGCCCAACTGTTCCGGAAAGTCCACGCTCATGTGTGCCATCAACAACGAGCAGGTTGAGGGTTTCCCCAAGAACACGGAAGTCAAGACCGTCTTCGTTGAGCACGATCTTGACTCTTCCGATACCGTGAAGGCCGTCGTTAGATGGACATTTGACAAGCTCGCTGAGACTGGTGCTGGTGTTTCCGTTGAGGACTTCAAGACTAAGTTGGGTGAGTTCGGTTTCCTGGAGACCAGGTTCGATGCTCCTTTCACCTCCCTTTCTGGTGGTTGGAAGATGAAGTTGGCTCTTGCCCGTGCCGTCTTCGAGAATCCCAATATCATTCTTCTCGACGAGCATACCAACCATGGACAAACAGAGTGTCAAGTGGCTCGAGCAATACTTGATCAACTCACCTTGTTTTCAAATGGTTTAGTGCACAGCGGATTCGATCACAGATGGTGGGAGAACCAAAGACTTTTATCGATACGAAGTGGTAAGATGACAAGAAAACAAATCCGATGAGGTATAGGGAAAGGAGTGATTGATTATGTTGGAAATTATGCTGCTCATCACGTGCATATATTCTCATGCGCGCTGGATAAGAAACGCTACTACTATCATCTGTTACACACCATTGCTCAAGGGCTGCTCCACCATCATTAGCTTTAGACGATATCCGCCATTGATCCTGAATACTCGACGAAACAGGATCACACTTGAATCACACCGCACTGAAACAGGAACACACACGATAACCAAACATCAGCTTTACCCTCGGTTTCACGCACAACCTATGGCTGGCCACTTTGCCGATACCCTCGGGAAATTCTGATCAAACCTCGGATCTGGTTCGGGAAAGAGAATATCACAACTACTGAGTGGGAGGAACCGAGAAGCAGGATTGTGCATGCGCTGGTAGCATGTTACAGAGGAAGGATAGGATATAAGGAAGCTTGTTTTTCCCTTGATTTGTTCATTATTAGTTCATCATCGTTCGCTTCCCTCTTCGTCTGTCTTATCTTATTCTGCACTCCCGTTTGATCACTTTCCGATTGTCCATTCCTTTGATAAGTTTTTTGTCTGAATCGTATTCTTTTATATCTGCGATACAAAATCAACTTGCATCAATCCGTATCTGAACTCCGAATCCGCTGTGCCTGAACCTTGTTGTTGAAAAGATTAGTCTGTGTACTGAAGATAGAGCAAAGTGAAAAGCAAATGTCTGATGGATGCTCAAAACAACGAACAAAGGGAAAACAGGAGTCCTGTTATCCTCAAAGCTGAAGCTCCCTTTCGGACATACGACCTGTTTATGTCGATTCTCTCCTCGCCTTTCCTCCACCACCCATCTTGGCCGAATCTCCTCCAACTCATAACCTATTGTAATTCACCGGCACACTCTCCAGGACTCTCCCTGGCACTGTCACACTAGTGTATACAACTCGGTGAATGGTGCGAAAAACGGGGTAGCGGTGAACGAAAGGAGGGGTACCGGTGAGGGAAAGGGGGGGTAGCGGTGAGAAAAAGAGGGGTAAATCGGTGAGAACCTGACCGAGGTAATGAGGGGTAAAAGGATAGCGTCAATGGGACCATATGGTATGATGTTAGTGGGAAGACTATGAGAGCGAGGAGATCTGGGCTTTTGTACTTAAGGGTTCGGTTCATGCACAAGTGTAGAAGACAAGTAAGCGAATAGTTTGTTCCTCTCCTACGGCTTTTGATTCTCTCCTGGGCTTCTTTATATACGATTGGTAGTTGTTCGTAAAAAGATAAGATAACCGAGGGGAAATCCAATTTGCTGAGGGTCCAGGAAGGCGCTTTGCTGTGGGTATCATGCTAGACCGAGGGATGCCATGTTCAGTCGATATCGCAGGTTTTGTTTGGGTGGCGGTGACGATAGTGTGTTTGATGTTGTCGCACCTTTCACTTAAGGTGTTTCGCCGTTCGTGATCAATGAACTAGGTAACCAGGGTGGTGCGTGATCTGTATGCAGCTAATGGTGGTGGAGTAGGTGTCAAACCTATTAAAAATAAGGCTATGTCGGGCAGAGAGTGGATTGGGATTCTTATTCTTTCTATGTCTACGGATGTGTCCTATATATACACAAACTCGACTTATACAGGAACATCTCGTCCACAACACTCTCAACCTTTTCCTCCTCCGTGACTCCATCCACCCAGCTCCTGAGAAGTTTCCTGAAACTTCTCCTCCGTAATTCCATCCCTTGAGTTTCGTCCTCTTACACTATTCCTCCTGTCTCCTGCAATCCTTTGCTGTCCTAATCCCGTTTCCCGTTTCCTATCTCTCATCGTGCGACTCATATTTGTTCCATCTCCCCATTAACCTTCATGACTAACCTCTAGTATGCCCGTAGTGCGAAATCCTAAAACTTCCCAAGCGTTGCCCCTTTAACTAACGTATCAACCAAACAACACTAACACTTCTGATACCATACTAGATAATCGTGCAACTGCTATCAAACCCAATTCCTCTCGGCCATGTCCCATCAGCGTCACACCTATCCCCTGGGTATGGAACCTTCGTGAATTTCAACAAAACCAGGGTTGTCTGGAACTAGTTCGTTCTAGTAGCCTTTCGATAAGTGGTTGTACTCGTAGTAGAAGTTTTCCGCTAATGAATCTGTATGTTGTGAGCAGCAAAAGTCCAATACCTTGCACCTCCATCATGGTCTCGCACGATTCCGGCTTCCTTGATATTGTTGTTCAGCATATCATCCACTACGAGCGCTTCAAGCTTAAGCGTTACAGGGGTAACCTCAAGGCCTTTACAGAGAAGGTTCCTTCCGCTAGATCTTACTATGAGCTCGGTGCTTCCGAGGTCAACTTTCTACTTCACTGAGCTTGGTTACC
>Ga0307517_10002067_pt1 | contig 32671 bp, 31 predicted proteins | sample 23_EM_MG_FD_194515 | JGI IMG/M metagenome (GOLD analysis project Ga0307517, IMG submission 194515) | Populus trichocarpa ectomycorrhiza microbial communities from riparian zone in the Pacific Northwest, United States - 23_EM | ecosystem: Host-associated > Plants > Roots > Unclassified | place... | reverse complement strand
CTCGTATAGTATACGCGTGTTTTGACTCTTCGGCTTGCTGCAAAAGGTGGGTGAAGTGTTCTTGCCCGTCGACGAACGCCGCCATTTGTGTGAGAGCACAATCTCGTGCGCGAGCACCACATGCACACAACCCCAACCCAGAGTATCTTCCTGTTTGCTGCTTTTCCTCGTCGCATGCGCACTTGATAAGTTTACTGGTCAACGGAGTCTGCGCAGCCCCCTCCACGGCCTGTGTATTCGCGCCACCGCGCCACTAAATGAAGTCTGAAGGTTATCCGACTGGCGGTCCAGTGGCCCGCCACTGTTTCCTATCACTCCTGGAGACCGTCTTGAAGAAGACGATCTGACACGGGTATCACGGGTATCTCTAGCGTCTCGATCTCCACCCCATTCGCCCGTTCGACCTTCGACCTTCGAGTAGTGCTTCTCCTCTGCTCGGGACCGATACTATCCCGCCCGCTTGATCCTGGACGCGTGGAAGAAGAAGCACCTGGACTGTAGTACCACTGGAAGCTCGAGAAAACCAGTGGGCATGTATGTGTTGAGCGGTTGCGGGAGCTGTGGCTACTGTGTCTGCTGTGGAGGAAGGACCGTTCGGCGTGGAGGGTATGACGATGACGTGGAAGGTTCGCGAGTAAAAGACGACATGGGGATTTTAGGACGTGGTGTGCAGTCGAGCTTTTCGTGTCATTCGGCGGCTGGAACGATAGGTTAAAAAATAGGTCGAGATACATGAAAAGTAAAAAGAAACATACCAATAACCTCGGAGGGCGTTGAACTAGTTCCTATCTGCCTCCTCACACCCCACTTCTTGACACTCTACGACTGACAAGCGTTGCGCTACCTTGTGTAGTCGTAGTGGTAGAGCCCGAGGCCACTGTCACCGGAACAGGAGTCGCCAAGACCGAAGGTTGGGTGAGTAATGGCGGTATCGGTTCGAGGACCACATGATCCACATCTGACATGGGTGTTGCTGATCTTCCGTTCCTTGTTGGGCCCTCGCCGTCCGAGAACGAATATTGGCCGGCCATGCTGACCAACTCGATCGTCCCCTCTGGACGAGGACGACTCTTCCTCCATAAGCGCCTCCTCTCTCGTTCTTTGTGTATGGGCGGCAAAGGGGTAACAATGGAAAGCCAGACATTGGATGTGGATGGGAGCCGCCATAAACAAGGGTGGTCGACGATGAATACGTATGAATAGTATTGGGAACGGAAAACGCGCTGGCCGTCAGCGAACGAGCAAAAGGCTCAGGGGATGAGTGTTAGACACTAGGAGGGAAGAACGGCATAGGCGGTGGTGGCGAAGAATTGGCAGAGGCAAACCAAGAAAACGCGGCACGCGGCGAGCAAGCAGTGACAGTCCTATCTCCCTCATCCCTCCGCCCAAATTCTGAATCCAGTCCATCGCATTTCGCCACCAACTCTAGCTCATCGTCCCAGCTCTCCTCTCGGCGTTGTGGCGTAGACAGTTTCGGCTTTCGAGGCAAGGGCTTACCATCGCCGAATTGAGTGCTAAAACCATGGCGATTAGCACACAAAAGAAGACGAGAATGAGGCCGCGGGGCTGTCGGCGACGAAACAGGGGCGGAACTCCCAGATTCCTGGTGGGAACTCAGGATGGAGTTCAACCAAAAGAAAGGAGGGGTCGCTTATACTGCTTCGCGTCATTGGGGAAAAACGTTTGTTTGCAACGAAGGGATATTTATCCCCCGGAATAAGGATAGCGGAGTGTACGTCGCCACCCAACAACGCGTCCAATCGTCGTCGTCGTTTCGAAGGGGTGGGACTCTACGGTACTCTGGCAAGTTAAAGGTTTCTGTGGTAGGACACGTCGTCAGTGAACATGCTGACGACAAAAAACACGGACCATATTAGTCACATCCGATTTTCCCCCTCTACCAATGAGCTGCATGTTGACCCCTTCCCGCTCATCTGAATTCGGGTTCGAGAAGTTGTTGAACATGAATCGCGGTCAAATCACGGTGTAGACACTACGTATGGATATCGTGGCCTCTTGTTTAATTTGGAAATGGTGGCGGCACTTTTTGTTGAGAGGCAAGATCTCTCTGAGAAGGCGGGGGACAAGGCCCGAAGGGTTCTGATACAGGAAAGAGTTGGGAAAGAAACATCCCCGAGCAAAGGCGCTGTGTCTGTGTTGCATCAACCTCTGAGCCAAACATCAGGACATCCTTGTCTATTCGGGAGCAAACGATCCTGCAAAAATTACAGAGCCCTAAAACCTTCCAGGGTTTTTCTGGAGGATTCACCTTCCGTTTCAAATGAAATAGGGTTGGAGATTTCAATTGCAACATCTACCTGTCCCATGGTCACCTCAACACCAATTCGCCATCCATCTCCTCGGCCGTCAGCCAGCTCCTCATACAGAAATATCCATCTATTTTCTCAGGGCCCCGAGATAACATTATAAAACAGTGAGTTCCATCTGTACCGCACCCATGGACTGTTTAACGGAGATAAGTAGCCTGATCCAGCGATACCACATCAAGAACTGCACCTCTGCAAGCGTTGTGCGAATCGAGAAAGTGAAGTTTGGTTCTCAGATAGCGTGCGGTTTGCGGGCTAAGGTCCGAATTGAGGCATTCACTGCGATCCTGAGTACTTATTTCATGAGCGTGTTTTAAATAAAGCGGTGCTAAAGTCAAGGAAGCCAATGAGTAGGTATTCTACTGCGATCAAACTAACAGAAAAGGATGGATAATGCATACCTGATACATCTTCTGGCTTTTGTCATGAAACGCAATCCAACGGTTCTTCTGGGCCCTATCCTGGCTGTATTGGAAGCTGTCGTCGACTTTGAGCGGGATTTCCGTCTGGTCGGCGACTTTATTTGCTTTGAACTTGAATGCATCGAGTGTGCTCTTCTGGATGGAGAGGAGTCCTGATTTTTCGGCCGTGGTCGATATTGGGCACATGCGGACAGTATATTATACATTAAAATTCTAGGACCGGCAAAAGAATTACTGTCCTTGATGAGTGGCATTAACAAGTCGAATCGGAACAGAGGAAAGCTTTGTAAGGAGGTAAACGGAAGAGCATAGCAAAAACCAGAAGAACAAGAGGTGGTCGTACAAGGTTTGCAGGACGCACCTTTACCAATGACTCACTTCACTGAATTTCCCGACACGAAGTTCAGCAGATAACATGCCAAAATTAAGGAAAAAGCGAGTCCGACTACTTGAAGCATCATAAGTAAACGGTACTCCGGAATGATTACATAAATTACTACTGTAGACAGACACCCGTGTTCGTACCTACTCCCTGCTTTTTATCGCATACGACGCGCATCATTCCAGCTGTGGACCTCTCCGGCTTTATGAGAAATATCCAATGAAAGACGCGGAGGTTGAGGAATAAGTAGACTGACTTCGGTAGACAAGGATGAATTCCGCCTTTGAGGCATCAGTTCGAACATAAGGGCTCGATGTCTGCTAGGAGGTTATGCTCAGAGTAGCCTATTATATTCTGAGACAGTACGCCTGATAATAATTCCTTTAGAACTATGGCAGAACATCCGATTTGAAACAGGGCGGCATCTCAGAAGACGAGGAGACAAGGGATGAAGTAATTGCCATCTTGCTCAAATGTAACCATCAACTCAGATTCGCTCGCAAGTCAATAAACTAACGTTCCTGCTATTTTCACAAAGAATTCTGACATTACTCTGTCTCCCGAGGCACTAATTATGAAGCTAGGAAACCCTCAGGCTTTTCATCGAGAACACCTCGAATTCAAAATGCCACCCACAATCGAGTTCGAATGGCCAACTCGAAGGAACTGCAGATCTTGGCTCGGTATGCTCTGTTCCCCTATATCGCTCCTCCATTCTTGTTTAATAAAATTTCCTTACTCCGGACAGGAGCCTGTATACGTAAGTGTATAGGAAAGCGTGCTGTGCTCGCCGCGAGTTACAGGTTGTCCGGGACAGTGTTGATAGAGAAGCACAAAATGTAAGGCAATTCCGGCTTCAACTATCCTCCCTTTTCATTCACAAACCCTCCATACCTACTAAATGATGCGAAAAATAAGAATGCCCGCAAAAAACGCAGCCACCAGTGCTCCCGGAAGCGGGGCAGTCTGTGCAGACCCTGCGAGAGACGTGCTGTAATGTGCTGGTTATGGTACGTTTATTATTTCGGCCTCATAATCGCAAAGTCTTTCTGCGTTTATACTAGCAAACGGATATCACTTGCAAGAATGAGCACCCACAAGCCGATTGTTAGGTGAGTTCCTCAGGTATTTTGCCTTACTGACGTGATGCCGACCTTCTAGACATGCCTCGAGAACTCAATTGGACTTGAGGTAATTCCAATGAATGGTATAGGGGGATAGAAATGTATGAGGCCCGCAACCGCATCATTGATCTCCATTATTAATGACAGTTGTCGATGCCGGGATCGGACTAGACGCGGAAGTCCACAATCAATATAATTAGGTGGTGTGGCGTTTTACGCTACCGCAGGAGTTTCGAGCAAAGGAGGAGTGTTAACTCCTCCATTCGCACGTCTGCGAACCACCCACCAGCTCGTATCTCCCCAGCGTATACACGCCGAGGATGATACGAACTCCCACAAGCTTATTCAAGACAGGCGGGGTTGGCGGCGGTATGTTCGACCAATCGCACGGTCAATTTCGACGGTACAGCGTAAGGTGCGGTTGTCGTGGCAGTTGTCGTAGGCGAGGGTGGATGTGGGCGGCGAAACGATATATTTCGCCGGCTTGAGTGGTTGTCGGGAAGGAGAGGGGAAGTGGGCGTCGAAAATACACGTTTCAACGGCTTTAGAACGGCTCTGTAGTCACAAAAAATGAGTTTGGGTGTAGTAAAATAGAAATTGTGGAAGGTGTCGTCGTTTCGACACCCTCCCCGACGCACCTGACGGGTCTCCCTTATCACGGATCTCTCCTAGCGTTTTCATACCCTCCCGCATCCGCTCCACTCCTTCAAAACGTAGCCCGCATCCCTCGATGAGGGGAGGGGCTCGAAAAACCGGCATGGTTCGCGTAAATGATCAAAAAATCACCTATATTAGTGAAAAAACACGTCAGAAATGCTTAAAAATAACACTTACTGACTTTTTTTTGACGTTCCACGGCGCGGGATGACCAAACGAGAGGTGGGGGTTGGTCGACGGAGTCCATGGATGAGGACGAGATTCGGAACAGGTTGAAATCACTGGATGGTTTTATTCATGACCACAAAGCCTTACTCTCCTCCGTACACATTATCATACTATGTTACATATTTAGGTCACTCTTGTAGCGCCGGACGCCCTTGGAAAACTCAAAAACAAATCTGCCAAGGAATTTAGAGGACCTACGGCAATTGAACAACCTTCTCCAAGTTGTCTAGTTTTATGGACAGCATCTGTATCTGGAACCGCTAAAAATAGTAAGGAGAGTGGAAATCCAGAAATAGTAAAAGCGTACCATATCAAAGTATGAAGTGCGAACGGTGCCGTACTTTTTATCACCGTTCATGATGTAAATGAAAACGCGTGTGTCAGGCTAATACAACTGTTAGTGTGGGCTGGAATTGTTGGTTGTGATATCGACTCTCACTGGGAACTGATCCATAACAGGGGCAGTCAGCGTTGCACTGAACTTGTTGATTTCTGCGTTCCTTCTTTTATCTTAAATACACCACACTTCCGGATACGATGTCTAGAATGTGCAGAGCCTCACCAAAATTTTATTCTCAAACTACTCCGCCGTACGTACTGCCTGCTGTGGAGGCGAGGTGTGAATCTGATGCAGGTGCTGACCCTGAAGTTTACGTGGCCCAGCCCGGCAAAAGGCCTGCCGATATCGTGGCTTGTGAACCTTCCGGCATGCTTTCGGCTGTAGGAAGAGGGTCGGCTACCCAATAGCGCAGCCCGGCAAAAGGCCTGCCGATGTCCGCATGCTTTCGGCTGTAGGAAGAGACCTAACATTTCGCACAGTTGTTGCACGGGGTCGCCACCACTGGCAGGCCTCATGGGTGGGTTCTTGGAAACGCTTTCCATGCATGCGGCCAGCTTCTGATGCTTCTGACCGCATGACTTACGTATTATTTAAATAAAGATGGTTCTTGCTATATTACCTCGCGTCGATATTGTACTGAAAACACGTTTCAAAAGTGAACCGGGCTGAACTGTACGGCACAGTACGGCACAGTAAGTTTGGCAGGACATTTAATGACCTAGAACCGAACCAGTCCAGAACATTCGTGAATTGTGCTCATGGAGTCACCTGACCCTCCAGCCACCCATTCGGGCCATGGACCTGGTCTCTCCTAGACAGACTGCAATATTGCTTCAATATATATTATATGTGATGTAGCAAGGTGCAAACAAAGTGAGCACCTAAATAAGAACCACGTCTTCGCTTTCCCACGGCCCTTCCAACTTTTCCTTCAACCATTCTCGAAATGCTTACGCTACACATATTTATTAATTACTAGATTTCTCGCACATTTCTCATTTCCCAACCCTCCCACCCTCTACGTTACCCAAATTTTAATACTTGTTTTTGAGGGCCATTGCTGTGCATGGCAATACGAGTCTTCTCCATTATATATATTCATACCCATGTACCTGTTTTGCTGCTCAGTTATGTACCTTTTGTTTGCTATCAGGAAATGCTTATTTTTGGTCAGCGAAGTGACATTAATTATCCCTCAATATCCGGCGGATGCAGGTGAATAATTTCCATATATCATCGTCCTAATCTTCTGCTTCGAATTTGGCTCAAGGTGCGTATGGATTCCCAATCCAACCGTAACTGCCAGCAACACCGGTGTGTCGTTAACTAATGGGACAACTATGCACACCAAGGCGAACGGTTTCAATGTAATTTCCATGCCAGTGCAAAACCTCATCGATGCCTATTATGCCCTTCGCAACAAGAGTTCGAGGCGCTACTCCAGCGACTGTGAGCCACATAAAACCGAAGAACCAAATGACTTTATACATATTTGCACCTGTAGGCTGTGGAATATGGCGCGCATGTGAAAGAAGAGAAGGGACGTAGTGGGGCACATGCGAGGGTGTACAAGAGAGGACACATATACACACACAGATGAGGATCACGAGACATGATCCGATGAACAACGTACATTATTATTAACGTTGGATAGTCATTCGACTCGTCAGTATTCGACATCGCCGCCGTGTCCTCCGACAAAGAGAGTCTTGATTTTCTGGCCACTCTCTTGGCTCGCGAAGCGGTCACCCCGCTCCTCCATTGTTTCCCAAAATTATATGCTGGAGATAGAGTAAGCTTGATCGCGGGTGTTCTGGCCTCAACGCCCCGTTGTCAGTCCAGCCCTTCTCATTCGGCGCTGTTACCAGCGGTCACGAAAGCCCAGCACCTGCGTCGTGGGTGCGAACCTATCTTACAGCCCTTCGATTCGACCGCCGCGATAGATGGGAAGTGGATGGGCCTAGTCTACCCCTAGCAGGAGGAAATGGGAAAACATTGGTAAGAACCCAGACTCTATCAGGGATGGTGGCCTTACCGCATTTCTCGCAGCCCTCATCGTTAAGCCCTTTCATCGTACGTGTTTGTAGCGACCTTCACTGACCATCTGGCTCGGGATACTAGTCAGCGGTGGGGTGGGATTGATCATTAATGTAGCCAAAAATTGGGTGTGGTAGTAGGATGATGGGCTAATGGATGCAGCTGGTAAGTGTTGCTTAAGAATAGAATAAACTCGCCAAATGCCTTGCTCGAAACCCACCCATTTCCACTGCATCTGTCGTCGCCGTTCTCGGCGATGTTAACGATAGCCTGGCCATGGACCTCGCCATCTAACCAACCTTCCCATCCGGTCTGTTTCCTCTTCATCACAGGCCAGGGCTTTTCTTCGTCCACGTTCATCGCGTCATCCCCTTTAGGTTTGGGTTTCGGCTTTGGCTTTGGCATGGACACTGATATGGATATGGATGCTTTGGATTTGTGCTTGGGTTTTGGTTTATCCATAGCTTCCTCGTTTGAGGCTTTCTTCGCCTAGGGTTTAGGTTTAGAATTTGCGGCTTAAGATGTGAGAGTTAACGTTACATGCTAGGACACAGTCGTCATCGCGTCATCATTAACACACAACACGGCGAGACACTTACTTTTCTAGGACTCTTGCTGGCGGCCCCTACAAACTACCCGTAGCGAGTTTAGTGGCTTGAGAAGCGCAGAACGTTGGTGGATATCCTCCAGAAAAGACCAATAAACCTCGCGAGAGCAGTGCAGGTGTCAATTGACACCGCCGTGCAGCCTTGCGAGGTTAGGGAGGTCCGGTGGTTAGGGATCAGGGTGCAGACTATGTAGCCCGTTGTAATTTGTCCAACTTGCATTGTAGGATGATAAGTGAGGTATAGCCAGGGTCATTGGGCACGCACCATCGTTAGCCCCTGCCAGCAGGACCCTCTCATCATCGTCGGGGGTGCTCACCCACATTATCGTTTTCGACATCGTAAGCGCTCCCTTTTCATGATCGCAGTGTGGTCTGGCTCTCCACATCGTCATCATAGATCGGCTCACAGGGTGCTTTTCGATCCATTTTGTCGTCAATGGGTTCGTGTCGATGTCGTTGGGACTCTTCGCTCTATCTTGCTGCAACATCCATGTTGTTGTCGCATCCTGTGGTGGGCTGGCACTCGCATTACGTCGGTGGGTTCATGTCGTTCAGCAGAGGGCTCCACGCGTTCGTGTCGTGTCTGGGCATGAGAGGTCGTTGTCTTGTAGTTCGCCATGCTGGGTTTAGGGGGTCAGTAGAGAAAGGTGAAGGGTAAAATTTTTGTGACGCACTGCGGCCTCGCATTTTCTGGGTCCCCTGATCTCTTGAGATATTCCTCCGCTGAACATAAATGAGCCCACATCCCTTAGGAGAGGGGAGGGGCACCTGGCGGTGATTGGGGGCGAGTTCGGGGCGAGGATGGTAAAACCGGTGTGGCGGTGCTGGCAAAGATTACCCGGTACTAAGATAGAGGGCATCAGGAACCCACACCCTTACATAATCAAAAATCACACTCAACGGCGGCCTCAATTCCTTGCACAACAAAACTGTAAGCCCTAATTCAGTACAACAGATGTATGTAGAATAGGTCTAGCTATAAATCTATGGAAAAAAAATTCCCAAAAACAAAGGATATCCCAAGATTTTGAGAGATGAATTTTTTCAACCCAAAACACCGCCAAATGCCTTAATTGTTCCAGAAATGCAAAGGGATAAAAAAATTCAAAATCGCGAACACCGCCTTTGGCCATTTACGTAATTATAACATGTGACCATCTGTAGAGGAACATCACTGATAAGATACAGATCAAGTACAATCCTACAGAAAAACATGGAATGACTTTCTTGTGGTAGGGTTTTTTTATTAGATACGCCAACAGATCAGCACATTTTATTGACATATACTCACAGGGACTGTCAGGTCCTGAGATTTCATGGGCAAATAGGAAGTATCACAGTCATAGATGGCTCCCAGCTAAATATTCTTGACAACTTGAAGAAGGAATTTCAATAGAAGTATGGTGGAGACAAGTAGTGAAATAATGCTAGTGTAAATATCTCAAATCTTGTCTACAAATTTTTTTTTTTTTTTTTTTTTTCTCCAAACCCAACATTTGGCCGCTCTTGGCGCTTAGTAATCAGCTTACATAAGGGTGCGGGTTCCTGGTGACCTCTATCTTAGTACCTGAATGCGGACTTTGAAACATCGGCTTAAGAATAACACGGTAAGGCCGACCGCGGTCGGCATGGCCCACTACCTTCTACGTGGCAAGAAATAAATGTCATTTCGAATATGGGACGCTTAAAGTTGTACAATTTACAATTTTTTTTTTCAATGTATTAGGAACAAGTTGTGGCCAGTTCTCTTGTATTTTTTCTCTTTCCTGTCTTAGCTGCTCATCTTGTGCTATAACCTTATTGCGAGCATCTTCACTCCGCTTTCCATGCTTTAGCCTTGTGATGAGCTTTCGAAGTTCAGACCATAATTTAGCGAATGACATAGTAGATTCAAATGATACATGCAAGCATGATAGTATACGCTGAAGAGGGCGCGATCGAACAAGACTTGTAATCGATGACAATATTTGAATCTGAAAACTATACTTTGTCAACATATATGATACATCAGACTGGATGTGAAAGGTAGAAACAAGTTGCATGCACGCATCAGCTTCAGATTCAGCACATTCACCAGATGACAAATGGGATACAACAAGAGTGGGCAACGTCTCAACATTGATTTGCAAAGGAAGTCGCACGTTGTGTTGTTTCGCAATATCAACCAATACAGGCTTAGTCGCATATTCAATCATTGAAAGAAAACCACTCAACGCAGAGGCGGGCGACTGATGATGAACGACAAGGGGGATGTGTATTTTCACCAGTAACATCAACATCCATATCAACATGCATACTATCGTTATTCAATGCAGCATCGGAGCCAGTGGCATCGGAGCCTACAACATCAGCGTCGCATGTAAGCAGAGGATCGGAGACGTTGGACATCTCTTGATCATGCATATTATCAAACTGAGAAGTAGTAACTTAAAATAACAGAAGTTAGAAATGTATGGCCTTATGATAACAGAAACTCACCAGTATGACAAAGGCGCACAGCCTACAACGGAGACGATGAAAATGTGAGGCACATATCATCTGAGAGGAGTATTTGGGCATGGGGAACGGTGGTGCTGCAGTAACTGAACCAGTCCCTCCCGAGCGTCACATCATATACATTGTCAGCAGCACCAGGTTGGAGCTCGACAAGACACGAAAAGACACCTGTTGTCGTTGACGACAGCAACCGGAATACCAACTTTTCGACGAAGAGGAAACAGTGGAGACAGGAGACTGGGGATCAAATAAGCAGCTTGCGCAGTATCCGTTGACGGTAGAGGAGAAAGTAGCCATGTTAGAACCAGAGGAGCGTGGAAGGGAAAAGAATGAAGGGAAAGAATGAAATGGAAGGTCATGGAATGTGGAGTGCGGGAAAGAAGTTCCATTAGTAGTAGTAAACACAGCCATCCATCAAAAATCAAATCGCCCGCCAAATCCCAAAAGGTCAAATCGCTAATACCCCCTACCTAAAGGTAGTGGGAATCACCCACATTCACTGCTGGGGATGGTCTCTGTATTCCCAGAAAACAGGGTTAGAATACATGTAACATTTATGTTTGCCTGGAAAACATGTAAACTGTTTCCCACATAAACAAAGGGAAAACACATTATAATTATTTCATCTGTTTGCATCCGAAAAAGAAAGCCTGTGTGATTCTTTGTATTCTGTGAAAACAGACATCAGCAAACCTCGATTATGCTATTACCTGCTCAGGAGCGCTCTGGAGTGCAATAGTGCAATAGCATGGGTACCCCATTTAGGAGTGTCCTGCTCAAGCTTGTAAGCGCTATGGAGTGCTACTGAGCTACTATGGAGCGCTATTGAGTGACCCTGTCTTGTTTAATAATATGCTATAGACACCGTCACACTATCACGCACTAGGTTGGTTTGATAATTTCCTTTTTGGTTTGTGGTTTATTTCCAAATAAAGCAACAAATAAATTACTACTATGATAATTGTATATACCATACTTGATACTAAGGTAGAGGTAGCAGTTGCAGATTGGATTAATGAGGGGTCAAGAAAAGCCGTCATAGGTCCATTTATCTGTTATGTAGTCAGAGCACTGGTGCATCGGCAGGTGGAGATTACTCACTGAGCCCACTGACTTGGGTGACATGGCAGTTTTGTTGTGCTTCCTTCTTGGCACATGATCAGGGGAAAGGAAGGCGTAGGGAAACCAGGGAGGTTGAGGTGGGGGATGTAGTGGCTGTGGGTACGTGTGAGGTGGGCATGGAGGTGTTGCGGGCGGGGAAACTCACCTGCGGGCGTTTCGAGCAGTGACGCGGCAGTCGAAATGGCTGCAGATGGGTTTCAGTGGGTGTTGAGCATCATGGGGGCGGGGAAACTCACCTAGGGGTGTTTTGAGCGGTGATGTGGCACTCGAAACGGGGGTAGATGGGGTTTTGCAGTGGGGGTGGGGCTGGGGCTGTGTGTACGCGTGAGGGGTGTGCGGAGGTGTCGTGGGCATGCAAATTCACCCACAGGCGGTTCGGGCGGTGACGTGGCACATCAAAGTGGCTGTGGATGGGGTGTCAGTGGGGGTAGAACGTCATGGGGGCAGGCTGGGCTTACCTGGGACCCGTTCTCTCTTGTTCCCTCTTGTTTCCCTTCACAATTGGGCTCGCGTTGGCCACCAATGTTGCCCTAGCCGTCGAAAATGGCCTAAACGCAGTGATTGTCAGTGATTGTGGGCGGTAGGAGAGCTGGAGGTGTTGAGTCAGTGTTAAATAATGGACACATTATGTAGCAACGTACCTGATGACTAGTACTTGTTGCACCTTCTACCCTGCAACATCAGCATGAAATAGGGTCATAGCCCACATCCCTTGAGGTGGAGAGGGGCTGATAGTGATTTTAGGACCTAAAGCAAAGGTTAGTAGTACTAAATCATGAACAGAAAAAACTTGCCTTGGTGGCGATGGATGTGGAAGATGGTAGAAGTGCAAGACTTAGAGACGGAATACAACCAATGGGTCATGTGACCATTACCGTTGTGATGTTGAATAATGTGATGGAAATCTGGACAATATTGTCCAGATTTTAATCATGTCACAGAGAGTCAACAAAGACATCACATGACTATCTGAACGTGACGCGTCAAGAGCCTTGCAAGGCCTATAAATAATTGTGCAGATCTGAGATTGATGCTGAAAGTGTTTGCCACAAGGTAGGAATCCGATGAGCAATTATAGAGCATAATACCATAATAATGCCAGCAATATCACTGACTATTTCAAAGCGCCTATTATATAGCACTATTGAGCACTATGGAGTGTCCCACAGTAATTATATTGTTTCATCATACTACTATTTGACAGTTAGGAGTGTTATATAGTGATATTGTGCTATTGGCAGCTATTGTACTCAAGCCAGAAACTATTTGTCACTATTATCCAAAATCCAAGATTGCTGATGGACAAAAAATTCTCTGTATTCAGGGGAAACAATCAGAAAACACGTTCTCACCAAGCACTTGGTGAGAACGTGTTTTCTGATTGTTTCCCCTGAATACAGAGAATTTTTTGTCTGTTTTCACAGAATACAAAGAATCAAACAGTTTTCCATTTTTGTGCGAAAACGGATGGAATAATTGTATTATGTTTTCTCTTTGTTTGCGTGGGAAACAGTCTAACTGTTTTCCAGGCACACACGAACTTTACATGTTTTCTACCTCTGTTTTCTTGGAATACAGAGATGATCCCCAGCAGTGATTGTATATATAACACGCAAAATTTGCTGCACACCTCTTTCATCATCTTCTCAATCTGAGCAGCCTTCAGGGAGACAAGATAAGATAAGGAGTAAGGAGCGCTTGCCTGCTTACATAGTAGCGACTTTTGTTCTCTACTATGTAAGCAGGATAAGATTCCCACGTATAAGGTACTGTACCATTTCAACTGATCGTTCACACCTTGTGATGCGTGACGCACATAGTTCATTGACACTGATGTTCACGACCAGTGGTGATGCGTGACGCACATAGTTCATTGACACTGATGTTCACGACCAGTGGTGATGCGTGACTGAACGATTTTTTTGACCTAATTGTTCATAAAATTGGCGCAAAGCGCCCAAATTTTTTTTATGCCTGCAATCCCAATTTTGAGGATGTTCAGAATCACAGGTCCTTGTGATGCATGATGAAAGCCAAATTGGTTCAGTTCATGAGGCCTTGTGATGTGTGACGTGAACGATCGGTCAAAATGGTACAGTACCTTACTGTTATAAGATAAGTAATTATGTATTATGTATTTTGACTAGTGTCTTTATCACCTCTCAACGTCTGCGTCCTACGCTTGCAGCATGGAGAGGCAGTTTGGAAATTTTGAAATTGTGGCATTAAATTTTTAATATGAAAGAAACTAACATTGTCAGTAGTAGATGATGGAAAGTGGGCATTATTTTGAGACAGGCTTAACTACGTGATAGTAAGCATTGTCGTCAAGAGTGTATTTTCTCAAGGGGGCACCCGGGAATCCCATACCGGTACCCGGTTAGTTAGTCCTTGGTTAGTCCAGCTGTTGGCTGCGAAAAAATAAAATTGACCCCTTCAGAGCAGGGCCTCGGGACCTCGAGTTTGGTACATTAGATCATAATACAGTATCTACAGATGACCTGTGTCATAATACAGCTCAAGTAGACAATTTTATGATGGTATCAGTTGGGTAACAGCAAACCAATGGCACCAGTTCAAGTTCCCAGGAATCCTGGACCAGTACCCCAAAAGAAAAGACCATGGCTTCGGAATACATAACTATATACACATGGCTCATGTAATAGGCTATCATGGCAAAGCCGCAAAGGATATCGGCATGACTGCATCAATGGTGGTATTAAACCCAAATTGATAACGCCAGTTTACTGGGGCTGTTCGACCTTGCATTGGGTCGACAGACTACCATGGATGTCATTTGTCATGGCATTGGCCTCACACTGGGTGTTTTGACCTGTGTTAGGTCTTTTGGCCTGATGTTGATTCATGTTCAGCCGCCATACACCAGTGGGATTCGAGGCGGACCAGACGAACTTGTGTGGCTAGGTGTATCCGTTGTGTGCACTGCCTTGTTGGCAAGGTTTTGTGGTAATTGCATATGCGGGGTGGTGTAGGTAGTCATTTTGGGCCCTAATGTAGCCCGGTTGTCAGAAAGTGGCGGTGAAGTGGAAAAAAGACTCTGGAGGTCAACCACATAAGGTTTACCTCCTTACACACCTGGCGGGTAGTGATGTGGGCTCAACCTCGCCACCTCGCCACACCAGGCCTCGCCACCTGGCGATTGCCAGGTGGCGACCAAAAATTTCTAAAATGGGGTGGCGAGAGGGTGGTGAGTCGTATGTTACATAATCTTTTTGTGGTGATGAAATATTTAATACACAACCTTTTCACTGCTTGAAATGTCTAAAAAAGGGTGGACATCCTGTCGACGAATTTGTTCACACTGATTTTACACCATTGGGGACAAAACAGCCTCAAAACAATGGAATATACAGTGTAACTACTGCCCCACCAAAACTGTGAAATTTATCATTCATCGGGACTTTTTGCTGTCTTGCACACCTAGCCAAAACTGGAGACAGATTTTGTGTGAAATTGATGATGATGATGAACTCGAGCTTGGTTCTCAAGCTCAGACTGTGGATTTCTGGGATCCTGCCTTGTTACTTCACTGGTTAGGTGTGTGAACAATGTATTATTACCTTGTTAATACCGATATACTTGCAATATACCTGAATTTATATGTAGCCTATCATTAAACAGGGTTTTTTACTCTCACCACTCTCGCCAGCATTCGCCAGGTTCCCACGCCATGTGACTCGCCATGACGGCGAGTGGCGAAAGCTTTTGGAGGTTCAGCCATCAGCACTACTGGCAGGTCTCCCACATCATATGTCTCCCCTCGCATTCTCCTATGCCATCTCTAACCCCCGATCAGCCCTTTGAGGGTGCCAAAAAATGGACCTACAGCCTCATTGAAGGGGAGAGGCCAGGTGGCAGGTGCTGGCGATGAGCACGAGTGCTGCGGGACCTAAAAAATAAAAAACATTATAACAGACTATGTAAAAACTACCTTTCTGACATGTCCTGGTGTGCCGGTTGAGTGAGAGGGAGGTAGCGAGAGACGGTTGAGGAGTTTGAGGGTGAAATGCCACTGAAATCAACCGTGACAAAGATGATGTCATATTACCATATTTAGACATGTGCCTGATTACGTTAGTTAGTTAGTCCAGCTGAAATGGTCTTAGCAAAAAAATCGACCCTAGGTCTTTTTTTCGATCCCGGTGCCCCCTTGTATTTTCTGTAGGAAAATATCGTGCTTCAGTCAACATTTTCAATTTCGCAGTAGAGCCAAATACCTGATCTCCATCATGCGAACAGCTCAACCTCATCATTGTACTGATGAGCATAGAGATCATGGGTGTAACTATTTATGTCAAGGCGTCAATAGATTGGCAGACTCGGAGCTGGTGTAAATTGGTAGAGTCATCCAGAAGGCTGAACAGCAGCGGGACCAGCGGCACCAGCAACGACAACAAAAGACACAACACCAGCGGCGGAGAATTTCATGATTGATTGTGTATGAAAGACATGCAGACGAGCAACGAACTGACCAGCAGTCGGTAAGGGGATGGACGTAGGAGACTGACTGCGATATTTTTGTTGGCCTTGTTTGGCTTTTATACGGCTACAGCTTTATCATATATACTTGTGTGATGTTTTTTTTTTCAAGAGGCCTATCAACCATCAACCAGATCCCTCTGGAGGATTGCTGGAGGATCATTTGAAAATAAGACGAACAATGTTTCTCATGTCAAACTGGCGAAAATCCTCCTGAAAATGTCGGTGTACTATCACTTCCTTCTGGACTGTGGCCCCTGGGACTCAACTCAGCATGTATCGAAGGACAGGGAATATATCGACAAGGTACATCCCTGAACCAGTGACATTTAAAATACTACCAACTGGGAATTTCCGTTTGCTTGATATGTGGGTCATTGGTCTCCTTGACATCGAGACCATATCCAAGTAATATGGCTATCCCTCCAACCGCACTGGCAATGTTATTGTTTCAGGTTGAAGTTTCTAGGGAGCTGGAAAACGTACTTTTGTGTGATGGACAAAAATATTTCTAGGTCCTTCAGCAATTGCGGTAGTCATCACTCAAATCCATAGTCGACAATGCCAAGTACTTTAATCTTGCCAGCGACATCAACAATACCACCAGGAACCAAACACAAACTCCAGCTCAACCTCCTTCACACTCTCCATCCTAAACACATGACCAAAGGCCACACAAGTTTCCTCCGGCACATCGCCCCAGTTTGCGAAGATGGCAACCCAAAAGAACAGAGATCCGGGAGGCACCCTAGCATCAGACTTATTGGCATCTTCAGATGCGTGAGCCACAAGTTCCTATTGGGAAACCCCACCGTCAGTGTCCGAATCGACGAGGCGAAGGTGCCTCACATGGGTCCCGAGATACGGGTTTGATAGGAGGAGACAGTGGAATCGGACATAATAGGCTGAGGTTGATGGTGTGGAATATGTGTTTCTGGGACCGCACCATGGCCTCCCGCTTCATGGGTCCCCCCGGTTCCTCCCTGTTCTTGGGTTGTGGGCAATGGATGTTGTTGGGTGGTAGTCAATATCGCTGGGTGATCATAGATGTTGCTTGGTGGTCATCGATGTCATTGGATTCTCGTCTACATTGCTGCACCGTCCATGTTGACGAATGGCTCCCATTACCATTAACGGGGTTTGGGGTTGATGGATTCAATTGTTCATCAATTCGATGCATTTATGTCATTTGGTAGGGGGTTGCACACTTTCATGTTGTGTTATGGTTGCAGCTCGTGAGTTGTCAGTGAGGCCAGGGAATGAGTGAGGAGGAAAATGCACCACCACCTCCACTTCATGGGCCATCCTCGGTTCCTCTTCTCCCTTCCTTGGTGTATTCCTTGAGTATAACAGAAAAGGGCCCACATCCCTTAGGGAAGGTGAGGGGCACCTTGTGATGATGGTGGTGCAGCAAGAATGGTGGTAGATGGTACAAGTAACCTTAACGAGTGTTCTCAAATAAAAGCTGAAGGCCTGACACAATGATTTTCCAGCTAAGTAATGAATGCCGATGCCCTGGCACATATTTCCAAAAACAGAACTTTCCCAGGCGAACATTTTTAAATTTGATGTCGCTGGAAGATGAGTGTAAAAACAATGTAAAAACAAGCTTTTATAAATAAAAGACTCGTAACCTTGACAATCTCAGCTTCCACGGCCAGTGGGTACCTTGGCCAAACTATTTGGATCTCATATTTTAGTTAAATTAAATCATTTTTCTATGTAGAATTGACAAAGAACGGTATATGGGAGGCAAGACATAGCAGACTCAAGCAAATCACCGGTCCAAGTTGAGCGGAGTTTGAATCGATTATCAACCAGGTTTCGTTGATCAACATTCAATCACACCACCGCCACCCAGTGCCCCTCCCCTCCTTAGAGGGATGTGGGCCTGATTACTAACATGCACCCTCGTCGATGCCGATGACTTCGACCACCACCACTACCCTGCCCATGACGATAAATTATAATTGACAATGAGGACGTGATGATCGACAAGACAGAGAACTGCCAGCGGCGTGTAATGGGACCGTGAAAGTCCCCAGTACCTGTGGAGCCAAGGGTAGGGTGTCGACAGGCTACGGGGACTAGAGGAAGGGCATTGAGACAAGAGTGACGGTCAGGGCACTCTGTTTGCCTTGCTGTCACCAACATTCGCGAATGCCCAGCGCCTGCATTGTGCTTCTCTAATAGGTTAGTTATTCTCTGTCAAGGTGTGGAACTGTTTGCTAATGTACTTGAATAATAGCCTGCTCGAGTTGTCCAAGGTGGGAAGGATTGAACACCGCTCGTCACCGACGCTCTGGCCATCATCGAGTCAACAACATTTCCTAGCAAACAGAAGACCCTGCCATCCCATAGGAGCCTACCGTCACGACACCACCCCGATGTCATCAACAAGAGCCGTTATCAGTGATTCGTCATTGCTGACCAGCATCCTCGTCAACCACAATTCCAGCATTCTAAACCCAACCCAAATCCCTGGAGCCCAATGCGAACGCCTCAAATCCAATGTGAACATGTCAAACCCTTACCCAACTCCTGCCCCTTAAAACCAAACCCAATGCTGTCCATCTCATTTGCCTCGCTCCCACTAAGGAGACGAAGATACCGTTGAGCAATTTGTGACTGCCGCCAAGGATGGTGGGTGGGTTTTTCAATGATGAGCCCATTGCGTATGCCACCGACACAGCGATAATCACGACGACGACGAGGGAGGAGTCTGAGAGTGCGTTTTGGCAGGGCATTGTTAGATACGATGGATAATAATCTGAGGTCGGATTATCATGGATCAGCGGAGGAGTCAATATATGATGATAACTAGGAGATGTTGGGCGAGGTGGTTCCGCAGCGAAGGATTTGCAGGGATGAGAACATGGAGAGACAGGAGGAGGTACCGAAGTGAATCGGGATTATTCATCCAGCTTTGTGTGTGTCGATACTTCCCATTCGTTGACACAGATACATCTTTTGATGGAATATATTAAGTATTTGTAGTTTGAACACTATTCTACAAGTGGGGGCAGCTCATTGTCGTCTTCTTCAACTAATGGACTTGGATCAAGCATCAATGAAAAGGTTGAGGCTGGATTTAAACTTGGCACTGATGAACTTTTCTCATTGATTCGCAACAAAATTCAGTCTATATATGTATCACTATTTTAGTATCTGTGTCCAGTGCCGAAACAACCAACTGATGTTGACGAAATATATATGGCCACTTACTTGCTCTAACCCCGACGTGTGTGTAAGCATAGCCATTGAACGGCTGGATATCGAGGACGATGATGGCAGTGAAGAAGCTAAGATGATCCAAGGTGAGTTATCAGCTAACCTTCGATTGAGGGTGAACACTTACATGCCCATAATGCATACAGCAGCAGATAGAAATTGTGTCCTTCATATGCATCATCCCCATCGTGTTCAATGACTGACACAAGGGCCCTCTACCTCTGGCCAAACTCAACACATCCATCAGGTATCATCTGCAAGGTGTCGACACTCCCGCGCACCCTACTTCAACCCAAACTTTGATGTATGAATTCTGCAACATTAGGGAAGCAGAAATCAGGTGCACTTTTTCATTTGGCTGCTGCCATGTTGACTCACTCAGTTTCACGGAAGCAGATATCCTGCTCCTCATCGATATGTGCGCTCTCGCTCCCAGGATAGGGCTAGATTGATATGGGTAAGAATCCTTTCTCAATCTGCACGTTCTGGAGTTACCTCTCATAGCCCCGTTGGCAATACCACTGGCAGGATATGAAACTGACTGCTGATGTACACATGTTCCAGTTGGCTTGATTCACCTGCCACAAGGAGGAGGAGGGGTAGGGAGGAAAAGGGAGTACTACAATACTGTTCTCAATTGTGGTAGTGATTCTGGACTCACCGTGTTGCTCCCTCGCTCATTGTCGTCATTCCTTCCTGATTGTCGTCACGTTCATGATGGGCCCCTGCTGACCGTGCGGATACCGACTCATGGCTCATATCGTTGGTCGATGGTTGTGTTGGATTGTTCGTCACTGTAGCGGATATTTGGTAAGTATCGGTTAAGTATTGGAATGTTACTTACTGAACCCTTTCTTTGTAGGATTCTGGGACGGGAGACCTGTTGGATATTGTTAATCCACTATCCTAACGACTCGGTAGCTCAATGGTTAGAGCACCGGCGTATATAGCCGTAGGTTGCTGGTTCAATTCCAGCCCCTGTCGCTTCTTTTCCCAAGGTCACCTCGGATCGGTTTCCAACAAGACCTAATTGGTTTCTCACCCTGATGACAAGCGATTGGAGGGTGTTGGTAAGTTGCTTGCACTTACCATATGATCTGTTATGCGTAAAGCTAAGACCGCCAAGGCTGCACAATCAGGGGGAAGGCCAGGAACCATCTTTCCATGAGGCCAGGATATCCGCAGGCGACTGCCGCATTCTGAACAGCCCTCTTGGCCCGCATGAATTTCGATCCTAGAGGGGTCATGTTGCCTAGGGGCTCAACCCCTGCATTTGGTGCTGGTGCCCCCTATTCTACTCCCAAAATTTGGTAAGTCCTCCCACTTTCTCTTTGCCTTGCAAAGACTCTAATGGAGTAAGTTTAAAGGAAAATCAACACCGCCCTTGTCCCTCCTGAAAACTGATCCTACGCATAACAGCATAAGGATCCATCAGGAAAAGGTCACCTAGCTCTGGCTGTCTTTAGATGCTATAGCTGTCCTAGGATATCCTAGGACATACTGGGATGTCTTGGGATGTCTCAGGATGTCCTAGGACAGCTAAAGCATCTAAAGACAGCCAGAGCTAGGTGACCTTTTCCTGATGTCAAGCGGTTCAAAAATCATCTCGCTGCGATTTTGTTCGGCCCCAACATCCTGTGCGAAAGGCGCCACGATGATGAGCAAGCTGGGCAACATAACAGCGAAGTGCATCAACGGTCCATTATTTTTTGTTTTGTTTTGCATCACAGCTAATAACCTTAATGTTCAGAGGGTGCCCCAAGTCATGCGACTGGGTAATTATTGTGAGTATGCAACATAATGACGGCTGCTTTATCATACAATCTCTTTCATCATGCTACTATTTTTTTATGCTTTTTAGATGTGACCTTGACAACAAAAGGTCATGGGGGCAGTTAATCAGGTGCATCCATCTTTCTTTCTCATGTCCGCTGATGAAGAGAGTGAGTAAATGATATTTACTTTCCCGCTGCTGCCATATTAACTCGTGATAGCAGATCTACCCCCACTCCCGATGTTGGTTGCAGTTGTTGAGAATGGGCCTTGGCACCTATCGATGCTATTCTAGTTCTTCGACTCAGCCATCATGACCAATGACAAACAGAATGAGTAGTCTCTGTCTTCTTTTCCTGTCACTGCCCTGACTTGCCAAAGGATAGGTCACTGTCGTTCAAGATTTAATATTCAACCGCCATTCTGCATTGCCCCAATTTGCTCGCTACCACTATCGGGTGCCCCTCCGCTCTCGCTCGATGGAGGAATATACCAAGGAGGGGAGAATGGCAACAAGAATTCTGTGGTACGTCATGCAATCAATTTATTTGTTGCCCAGGAATTATGTTGCATAGCCAGCACTGGCCCTGCAACATAAGCAAAGCATGGCGGTGCATCCATCACACCCATTTTTCTTTTTTGTAAAAGGGGCTGAATGTATGGTACAGCACAGCATTACGTTGCACAGCCAGCGCTGGCTATGCAACATAAGCAGAGCATCTTTCTTTTTTGTAAAAGGGGCTCACAGGATTATGTTGCATAGCCAGCACTGGCTCTGCAACGTAAGCAAAGCCTGCCGGTGCATCCGCCCATCTTTCTTTTTCGTAAAAGGGGCTGAATATATGATAGTCATATAAGAGAGTATTTACTTTCCCGCCATCGCTGTATTACTATTAACTTGCGCGATCAACTTCTGCGTCTGCTGATGAAGAGAGTGACTGCCGCCGCCATATTAACTCGCACAATAGTTGTGTTCTGCGTTCGCTAGTGAAGAGAGCGAGTAATTGATATCAGCATATTAACTCGCTAAAGCCACAGATCTACCCGCACTCCTGATGTCCCGATGTCAGTTGTGGTCATCGATGGGCCTGGGTAGTCTCTCCTAGACAGACTTCGATATATGTGATGTGCCCATGGGATCACGATATATGAAGTCTGTTATTTACCACGCCCTCCGAACCGTGTCAAAAAATGCTTATGTAAAATGCGGACTTTGAAAATACAGTTGCTCTCACTTCACAAGCCGAGGAGAATCCTTTTTAAAATATTCTGAGGAGAAATATTGTTCAAGAGTCCTAATTAACCATGTATTAAAATTTGAGGATGCGGCGAGATGATATGGGGGAGTTAGGGAACAGGGTGCACCAAGGCCAAAGATCATGTGATGTCGTTCTTCTCAAAACCACTGATATGAAAAGGACAATAAAATACCCTCTTCACACTGTAATTTCTTTTAATTAGTCCTCTTTGAACTAAATATATAAACTTTGTCTCCAAGAAATATAAAAAAACCTACTTTGTCGCATCGATTGGACACGACGATAATTAGAACTCCGAACTTTACATAAGCAATTTCTGACACGGTTCGAAGGGCGTGGTAAAAACAGGACTAGGGCCTGGGCACCTATCGACACCGTTCTAACTGTTCAACTCAGCCACCATGACCGACGATGAACAGAATGAGTAGGCCACCCATCCTGCTTGCCTTCTCCGAGTTCTTTTCAGTAGTTACAGTGTAGTATGTGTCCATGTATGTTAGAAAATCTCAATACACCAGCTTTTGCACAAATTCCAGCTGTGAACAAGGGGGTGACAGTAAAAGAGTCCAAGATATCACGTGGGTTAGTTAGTCCAGCCCAAAGGGCCTTAAAAAAAATTTGTACTTCGGCCCAAATTTGGTTGAAAAACCGCCATCAGGCCCATGCCCAAAACGGGCGACTCATTTTCCGGATTTAGAACCCTCTCACAATGGACAATCGCTTGTCAAGATGGCCCACCATTTGGCCCATCTTTCTAAAGCACGGAAATGACAGAATAAAATGAATTTGAACCGCAATAATTGTGTTCGAAACCTCAAACACCCATTCTCCCAGCTAACCCCCCTAAAATATCAATGAAAAAAGCAATGGAGGTAGGGATTCCCTACATCTGTGTTATTCAGTCAACTAATTCCCCTTCCATCTACATTGTATGAGTGCGACTGCGGGGAGATAATTACAAGAAGCGATATCGAACGTGGCGAGGGCCTTATCGAGTGTAATAAAGCTGGTTGCGAGACGAGATGGGTAAGTCCTTGTTCCATCTTTGGAGAAATGGCAGATACTTACTGTGCACGATAGTTTCACATGAAATGTGTTTACCTTGACTTTAAGATACAGCACTGGGCTTGTGAATCATGCATCGCGTCCGATAGTCGCAGGAAATGACAAAAGAGATGAAAATCGGACGATTGCACGCCATTTGTACATATTTAGTAATAAATTCCCACACTCAGTTAGTTAGTCCCTCCTCCGAGGCCTTAAAAAAAATTTCGACGGTATGTCTTTTTTTAAGCTCCTGTCACCCCCTTGGCTGTGAATACACATTAATGCCAGAGCGCTGTCATTCAGGACCACATAGCTTGCCACTTAAGCTTACCCATTTTCTTCATCATAGGAGACAGCAGGGAGTCAACTATCTATCAACAATGAAGTCACCAGCTTAAGTTTTTCATATCTTATCTACATGATTATTTAAGGTATTCCGGGCGACGGAATGTTCATGTTGATAAATTTCATATTGTTTATCTGTGATTACATTCATATCTTATCTACATGATTATATAAGGTAATCCGGGCGACGGAATGTTGATGTTGATAAATTGATATCATTTATGTACATGATTACATAACTTTCCCAGGCAATGGAATCTTGTGCACATTGCGGGAGGCTGACTTTAAAACACGAGCTTTTATAAATGAAAGACTCGTAATTTATCGATCATATGATATTCGCATAGAACCCAAACCAATTGTCCATATTAGTTCACTCATTAAACCGTGAGAATCAGATACAACTTGAAGGAAATTCACCAAGCATTGAAGGTCCCGCCCACCCAGCGGCCCCATTTGCCCCACGTTTCGATCCAAGCTAACGCTCAGACCACAGCCCAACCTGTTGACCTTGTGTCGATTGTGGTTTGATGAGAGACGAAGCTGGACGTGGGATCACGATACTTATATCATATATGAAGTCTGTTTATTACCACCCCCTGAACCGTGTCAGGAAATGGCAAATGCTGATGTAAATTGCGGACTCTGAAGTCCCGGTCCGGCCGGGTCGCGTCAATATTCCTTCCCATCAACTTCCTCTCGACGTAATAATATGCGCAATCTTCCCATTCTAACTCTGAAATCTCGACAAATTTCTTCTTGAAAGGTCCTGAACCTATTATGAGTGCACAGAAATGTCTTCAGGACCCCGCTGGCAGGATCCGGGCAGCCTAGAGACAAATACCGACATCATGAAGAAGATTGTACCAGCCTGGACGAATGGGTTGCATCCGAATCAGCTTGAGCTTGTTTCTGGTATCCTTGATGGGAGAGATATACTTTGCTGCACTGCAACTGGGGATGGAAAATCTGCTGCTTTCGCTATTCCTTGTCTTGTTCTTCTTGAATACAACAAAAACACTCAGGCATATCCCTGTGGTCTTCCTACTCAAGCAAGACCTATCGGCATTGTAATCACACCAATAAAGGGGCTTGCTACTGTATGTTGTATTTTCACCCTTTCCAGATTCCTCAGTCACGGCTCTCTAGATTCATGAACTGTCAAAACTGAAAGTATCGGCATTGCTTGAGGGAGATAACTTGATCATCACAAACACAAATGGTATAAGCGCCTAAACACGTACAGAACCATCAGCATCGTTTACCGTATAAGTACCTCAATCCGAATCACCATCACTATCATCATACTCATCCACCTCCATCGGGTACCTATCCACATCAGGCCCCCACCTAACCCCCGTCCCGAGCCCAACACCCAAATATCAAACTCCAATGCTACACGGAGAGCGTGTACGTTTGCGCTCGAAGCAGCTAGATGCATCGGCGTGACGCCGTTCACGTCGCGCGTGTGCAGGTCAACTTGGTTCGCGGCGCGCGCTGCAAATAATCTGAGCAACAGAAGGTAATTTGGTAGTGGCGATTTCAAAGTGGAGGGGGTACTGTGCACGTAGTTCATCTACGGTGAGAGTTGAAGTGGTGGGATTGGTGGAATCAAAATTTATGGAAGGAGTTTCGGGGTCAGATGTAATGGGGAGGATGCGTGAAGGGTGGGATGGTTCGGGAGAGTAAGCGAAAAACGACGTCAGTCGGCTCTCCAACTTGAACGTGGCGAAAGCCATTCTGGGGAAGCAGACAATCAAAACCTAAAGAGAAAGGGAAACAAAGACGTACCTTGCGATAAAACACAGTTATGTTGGCCTGTTCTTTTGCCCATTCAGCCTTTTCTTTCGCGGAAAAAAATTGGCGTCGGCCAACAGAAAGCGTGGCCAGCACAAGACGAAGTCAATACAAACCGTGAACGCGTGCACAACACCATGACTAGCAACTCCAACATAACGCGTTAACACGTTAGGGAAATAATGTTACGCTGGGAAACCTTTGCACAAACGGTGATTAATGTCCTCTTTCTATCATGTTCGATCGTTTACTCACCATTTCTGCCACGTATGCTGGCTCATCGACAGCATACATCTCGCGTGCTCTCATCCAAGTGCGTCCCAACACATCCTGTTTAACATGTTCTCTTACAGGAACGACGGTCTCTCATCCCATAAGGATTTCATTGATATGGCGCGTCCGCGAGAAAGGGTGAGTAAACACATTAACCGGCCTATATCAATTAATGGCTTTCACTCACTCCTACCAGCACTGTGTCTTCTTAGGCGACATCTGCACCACCGATCATCAGCTAGAGGTACGAAGAACCGGACGAGCACCAACCAACCTATGAAGCGGACCTACGAGTTCAACACAACCGCCTCGAGCGGTGGGAAACAAGGATGGCGGCGGATGCGTCCTGGTTGAACAAAAATCAGGTGGGCGTCGCGAAATATCGAGATGCCGCTTACCTGACTTCTTCCTCTTTGTAGGACACACCGGCGAGTCGAACGACTAGGATAATGATCAGCAAGTGAGAGAAGGAAGACCTCCAAGGACAGCTAGAACGTCGAACGCCATCGAGGATGAGGAGCGTGAAGGTTTGATAAGGTTCTACGGGTAACGGCCAGTCCTTGACACAATCCACCAGCGACTACTCACCATTACCATGTATGCCTAGACCCTCGCTGTGCACCGTGCAAGTCGTTCAAAGACGGTTGGGCATTGACGGGGTTGTCGTGGGTCGAGTCTGTTGCGTCGTTGTGTGGTGTGGATCCGGTTGGTGGGCCTGGTTGTTGGGTCGTCACTAGGCCTGTTCTTCATCTTTGGGTCGGCGCTACTCTTCGTCGTTGGACTGTAGTGCTGGCGTTGGGTATGAAAATAGTCAGAGCTGCAAAGGAATGATGAAAACGAACTACGACGAAGGTCGTGGTTCGCTGTCGCGATGTACCTGTGGGGCCTCCCACTTCTTTGGTTCCCTCTTGCGTGTCTCCTTCCCCCATTCTTCCATCGAGCGACAACAAGCCGCCCACATCCCTTTGAAAAGGGTAGGGGCGGCTGCGACTACGTCCTCGCTTCTGAGGGAGCTGAGGTGGTGTTGGTTGAGCCCACATCCCTCAAAATAGGGGAGGGGCTCGCGTCTGGGTGATTGTATTTCATTGCGGGCGAATTTGGGTGGTGAGGGCGAAGGTGGTAGTGGTGGGATGAGAGAAGATAAACGAGCATCAACCGTGATGCGGTTGATGTGGCGTTCGAACTCCGCTCGTTCTCCATAGATTGTGTTTGATATAGGTGCTTTTTAACTCGATAACAAAATAAAGATTCGTATCATTTTATACATATACTAAGGATGTCCGATTCAAATTTTGAAATAAAATTATCCATATTTGAGCATGTTATTTGAGAAACATGCCAAAATGGTAGTAATTACCATCCCTTTCATCAATTCTCCATTTTAATTGTGTATTATGTAGAAATTGCAATGGAAATTTACTAATAAATAATATTTAGTTGAAATAAGATATAATACAATATTTTGCTTTTCCGGTATCTGCCATGCGAAGCAATGGCCCACATTGCAAGCTGCTCTCGGCCTGGTTCAACTCTTCCGGTGTGGCTCATCGTCATTTCTAGCTGTTTATCTTAGCTGTGTTCTAAGACGAAACCAGTGAGTAAATGAATTCTTCATTTTCCAACCGCCGCTGTCAACTCAACAGAGTAGATAAATTCCTGCTCCAACCTTCGTCCTCAAGCTCTTCAGCAGTCGGCCCTCGTCGACGGCAGCATCGGGTAAGTCCTTCTCTTTCTCTATGTTTCATCTCCTGCTCATTGTGAATACAACTGATGGTGTTTCAAATTATTCAAAGAATGCGTTCTTGCGTACCTCGGCTACGGCGTGTGAACAAAAAAAAAGATCATCGTACAATAAGTAGTATCTGCACTCAATCAATTTTATTATTTCGTTCCTTCCCTACTTGTTTGCTACGAAAGGTGCCGTCAGAGTTCTCACGGATCTCATGCGTATTGGCGCCATTGGCATTCCAATGTTTCGTGCAGGTAGATCCGCGAAAACATCCTCAACTCGATCGCGAAGCAAAGCCCGGGCCCATCCAGCTCGAAGACATAGCTTTGAACAACCCGACAAAATCGCACTGTTAGATAGAGGTTTTAAGACAGCTCGGGGCCTACGGGGCGCAGTCGATCATCAGAAAGAATATTCGGGTTGACGCAATGGCGCAAGGTTCGAGAAATGATTATCTAAAAAGAAAAAAGAACAAGAGGGTGGAGTTATATAGCGACATACGTAGAGGTAAAAGAGGAACCTACTTGGTCTTGTGGACGACAGTGACTTTCAAGTGCACGAGACCTTCATAGGAGAGTTCCCAAGTCAAACACTGGGTCTGCGCTGCGCGTCGAGGAGAAGACGCGCTCAGTAAGGATTGCAAGAATCCCTAACGTGTTTGAGCATTTGAAGTGACGAAAATCACTAGTAAGACCACATCAAATTCCATGCATACACATCAACGTTCAACCCAAACATCTTTCAGCACCGACGGCAGCGGTGGTGGAGGTGCGAGGGGAGTGGGGGTGGTACACAATATTGAGATGGAGCGGATGTACGAGACATAGGATGGACAAAGGAGATGGGCATGGTGATCGAGCCGCCAAAAAAGAGGTCCAGATGACAAATGGTGTCAAAGGAATCCATTGAAGGCGGCATAGAGGGAGAGGGAGGAGAATTAGGCTCGGGGTGATTATTAACGATGAAAATTAAATAGAAAAAAAAAGAGATAGAGAAAGAAAATGAGTAAAAGGAAAGGACGGGGAAAAAATAAAATGTCAAGGTATAATTCCCGAAAATAACATCCAACACCAAAGAGCGAACGTGCGAGAGAGCCCAATCCGAGTGAGGCGGATAACACCAAAATGACGTGCCAATGACAGAATTTATAGCAGCCCACATTCTCTCAAATTCAGCTGAAGCAGGATGTCTTGAATGGCGCTCAACACGATCGTACAAAAACCAACAAACGTCAGTAGTGGCTCCATTGGATGAAAAATAATAAACGAGCACATACACTTGACTTGCTGTGTGTCTGCCGCACACGTATAATGCGCATATATTTGCTTCGTCGCCATGCTCTGGTTGAGGCTGACGAACCGATGGAGGAGGTAGTCACATGCGGCGTCGTAATTGGAACCTCCCTGGTAGTCGGGGAAGTAGCCCTCGCGAACGCGGGAATTTCTCAGCAAAGAGATCGATCTTGTTCAAGCACAGGATTTAAAGGGTGGGTTTAAGTGTGCTAAAGGAGGAAAGAAAGTGATAAACCCACGATTGAAGTCTTGACGAACCACTGTGAATTACATATCGAGTTAAAAAGGGTAAGCGCCTCGCGCATACGGTTCTAATCAAAGAAACAGGTTATGGAGAGCGAAGGGAAATAAAGAAGGGAATAAAACACACCACACTCTCATCTTCATACAACATCTGGTCATACTCGCTCAAGCTAACCAAAAACACAAGGGCCGTAACATTCTCGAAACAATGAATCCACTTCTTCAGCTCGCTTCGCTGGTCACCGACATCAAACAACTTATACGTCAACTCCCCGACCTTGAACGTCGTCTCCGTGATTCCCGTTGTCTTACGCGACTGCGCAGGACATCCTGGTCGGTGGGGGGTAGGAGGGTAACGAAATGCGATCGATGGTGTTAAAGTAGTACACTGCGGAGTCGTTGAGCTGGAAATCGCGCGAGCGACGCACGGCTTCCTGCACGGCGGGGTCCCGCCATAGTGAGCAGACAGCATCGCCGACATCGCGTGGAAAGTCAGCCTCGATTTGGGCAGGAAGGAAGAGGATAGTGGCGCGGCGGGCGTCGTTTTGGGGGGGCGAGGGCAAGGTCAAGTTGGGGCATTGCCTCGAGGATGGCGCTAGTAGAAAAGTGTTAAGTATCAGGATGTAGACTTATGCAAGGGTAAAGGAGGACGGACCGCATAGGTTGGATGGTGTTGGAGAAAATTATTTCCTTGTACAAATCTCGCTCAGAGTCGTTGCATCCGCCGTGGTGGATGAGCTTCATTTGCTTCAGCACCATTGACTATGGAGGAAAAGCGTTCAGTCCACGACAGATTGCGGGTTCGAGCGACGAACTTGCCCGACTCTCCAACTCCCAACGGCTACATCTTGATCTCGTTCTTTGCCATCAGCCTATCTCTCTTCAGCTGGCTCTCGATCTCATTGTTTCCTAGAATGCAGGAGAGAGATGGTCAATAGTGCCCCCTCAAGACGGATATGAACATAAAGGGTCCGATATAGGTGGCCCTCGCCGCCAACGGCGCAGAACTCGAACCAGGTTGAAAGCAACACGAGAACGTACGTGGAAGAGAGAGTAAACGACAATGAAACTTGCGGGCCTTAGCTTTATCGTCGACACCTGTAGAGCACACAGCCCATTTTCTCGACGCATTGCCAGGGGGATGCCAATTAGAGAGGATATAGAGAGGTAAAGAGAGGTGATAATGACGACGGCGATGTAAAGGGAGGAGAGGGAGGCGGGAGAGGGAGAAGGCGCAGGAGAGATGGCTCGCTACTCATACCTGTGTCCAAAATTAAAATTAATTAATAAAAAAAAAAGAAGGGAGAAGAGAAAAAAGGAAGAAAAAGGGAGAGTTTTGACTCACAAAGGTATTATCTGAGCTACCGTCTGTTGGTGTCCTCGTTCCCCCTCGTGTGCAGAAAACTCCGCAAGCGAAATGTATTTGTAACGGGCACAGCCACGGAAGTAGTGAGATCAAATAAATATTCACTAGTGAGTTCACTACTTAATTGTGATACATCCTCTGGCTCTCTCAGCACAAAAAAAATTGAGAACCATCTAATGCCTATAGGTAGTGTGTATGCGAGATTTTGAGCGATTTCATGAAGTTTTGAATGAGCCAGAGCTTCATCTTTGAGGATCTCACTACTGAGATTAGATTGAGTCAGATAACGGATAACGCCGGCGTCTCTTATCGATCACGTGCATGGTTGGAAACTTCCAACACGTTGTCTGTTTCCTCTCACACCGCTTGCCTCCTGCCGTCCTTGTCCCTTCTCGAGGAACAACAGCCGCTGCTGTTCCTCAAATTGTAAGTACTACAATCATTTTTAAAAAATTGTCAAATCTTACTATGAAATAATTATAATAGGAAACCAACAGAGGCGGCGACTTGAAAACTCAAGTTGCCGCCTCGATGTCTTGTTTCAAATCAGCCCCGGGCAAGCCTGCTCACGCCCCACCCTTCCTTTGATGTCGAAGCCACTGCCCACCACTCTTATAGCAACACCAACCATGCACCACAACCCCATAACCACTCTTGCCACACCAGCTGCTACATGAGCTGGTGAGCGTGTCTTTGAATGTAAGCCTGTCTTTTTGAACACAACAGCAACATTTCTAATGCGAGCCCGTTCTTATGCACAGAACCCCATTGTTTCAAACAGGAGCCTGTCCTTTCGAACACAACCACATCGTTTCGAACGCGAGCCCATCTTTTCGAAACACAACTGCGTCGCTTCGAACACGAGCCTGTCCTTTCGAAATGTAACCCCATCGTTTCTAATGGGAGCCCGTCCTTTCAAAACGCAACCCCATCCTTTCGAATGTGAGCCGTCCTTTCGAACACAACCTTGTCCTTTCGAACGGGAGCCCATCGTTTTGAACACAACCCCGTCCTTTCAAACACAACCCCATCCTTTCAAACACGAGCCCGTCCTTTCAAACACAACCCCGTCGTTCCGAACGTGAGCCCGTCCTTTCAAATGCGAGCCCGTCCTTTCAAACACAACCCCGTCCTTTCAAACACAACCCCGTCCTTTCAAACACAACCCCGTCCTTTCAAACACAACCCCATCCTCTCAGACGCGAGCTCATCCTTTCAAACACAACCCCGTCCTTTCAAACGCATGCCCGTCCTTTTAAACGTGTGCCCGTCCTTTCAAATGCGAGCCCGTCCTTTTAAACACGTGCCCGTCCTTTCAAATGCGAGCCCGTCCTTTTGAACGCGAGCCTGTCCTTTTGAAACACAACCCCATCGTTTCGAATATGAGCCCGTCGTTTCGAACACAACCCCGTCCTTTCAAACGTAACCCATACTTTCAAACACGAGCATGTCCTTTCAAACACAACTGCATCATTTCGAATGCGAGCCCATTATTTCGAACATAGCTACAACATTCTTCTATAGAATTACTACACCCATCCCCTATGTACACAGAAGCTAGCCTTGTAAGTACAAGTAGGAATCAAATACATTAGTGAAGGAATTCGTAGTGACCATAGGATGTATATTAACACCAATACAAGACATTTGGGCACTTCTTTTTCGGGTTTCTGCTGTCTCAATCATGCTGGTTGCAGTCTCTGCATGGATTCCTACATTTTGTATTTGCTTGACAGCCCTCACTATCCTTCCCACACTTAGCACATTGACTGCTTTTGCTTTGAACTTGGGCCCTCATCAATGTGCTGAGCCCGCCGAACCATAGAGGGCATGTGCCTCACTTGCCGGACAGCGGCTTCCGAAATTGGTAAATCACATGATTTATTTAAACTCCGTTCAATAGTGAACAGTAGTGAGACACCGGTATGATTCGCGAGCCGGAGAAATGGCTCGCTACTCATACCTGTGTCCAAAAATAAAAATAATTAATAAAAAATAAAGAAGGGAGGAGAGAAAAAAAGAGAAAAAAGGGAGAGTTTTGACCTACAAAGGTATTATCTGAGCCACTTTCCAT
>Ga0307517_10002066_pt1 | contig 32676 bp, 47 predicted proteins | sample 23_EM_MG_FD_194515 | JGI IMG/M metagenome (GOLD analysis project Ga0307517, IMG submission 194515) | Populus trichocarpa ectomycorrhiza microbial communities from riparian zone in the Pacific Northwest, United States - 23_EM | ecosystem: Host-associated > Plants > Roots > Unclassified | place... | reverse complement strand
GCCCTGTAGCGGAACAAAAAAGGGTTTTGAGTAAATTTTGCGGGTTTTCGATGTCTGATCCAGGGACAAAGGCGCGGACAACAATTGCCATAAGAACCGTGCGGGTAAAAACCACGATTTTCTGGGCAGGTTTGGAGAAGCCTGAGCATTCGGAGCGCCTTGGCACTACTAGTTTACTTCCGAAACTTCTACGGCGTTCCATTTCCATACTATAAGGAGCAACTTTATCCTCTCGGGGAGGGGTAGAGCTGAGTAGATAGACATAGAACTTTACCGTGATGTTACAGGGTTTGAGGCCAGAGGGAAAACCCAAGCACATCTGCTCGATGCATCTATAGGGCCCTCTCTGCCGCCCAATGCGAGCATCGTATGCCCCATTTTGGTTGTGCACCACAAACAAACCCTTAGTTTAAGACCGACAGCCCACCAGCCGCACCAAGAGCCGCGTCAGACAAAGCGGGGAGGACAGAATAGACGCGAAACCACCTGAATATAAAGAAGACCTAGGCAATTTCTCTCTCCCACAAAATATTCGGGGCCCGGAACGTAACTGACAACAATATCTGTCGATTCGAGAACAGGTGAATGCTTGATAAAAAGGTGAGGCAACAAACAAAACGGGTATGTCTAAAATGAACCCTGTACCTCCTCTAAGATGAGGTTCCCCTTCATTGGGTAGCAGTGGGCGATGACCGAGGATAGTTTGATCGGGCGGCACTGTTGAACGTTTGAATACCCGGTAACGCGAGGACCAGGGCAGTATTGCAAGATGGGGCTGCAAGTTCCACATCGTTTCGATCAAGAAGAACTGCGACGAGATGTTGGAGTTTCCAGGCAGAGTAGTTGTGGCGATCAATTTCCAGGCAAAACTATACAATGGTGTCATGGTTCAGAAATGCTTCGAGATTCGATATCTAGGACTCACCTCTTGCTCTCCCTTTTCATTGGGCAGATCTCGATCCCCTTGACCACGAAATGCGTGGAATCGCACCTCAAGTTCGTAGAGGTTGGGCAAGGTCATTGATATGAGGTCAAGGATTTCTGGAGTCAAACTCTCCAATCCGATCACCATGTGGCGAAGGTCCACGGCGGACTTGAAACAACCCTTTGGATCGAAGAGTGAGAGGGCGTGCTTCCTGGAGAGCATGGCACGCAAGAGTTTGAAGGAAGTTAATGAGGAAGAATATTGCCCAATGTAATCCTGGAGAACATCCGCGGTCGGTACGGCCCAACCACACTGGGCGAAGTCTACGAAGTCTAATGAAAGGGTATTCAGGTCCGGAATTGGAACTTGGATATGTCGAAGGAACGGATCTGTGGGGGGTATCTCGCGGGAGCTGGAATCAAAAGCAGCCATGGTAATATCAAGATTATGCAGTCTTTTCGAATGTAAGTCAAGAAAGCGAGTGACAGCGGTCGGGTCTATGGATGGGGTGGAGTTAAATGCAAGGGATGTCAAATGGAGGATGTTGTCCAGACACACTAGCAACGCGCCCAAGTCTATTTTTGCGACCAATGGTACGGTGTATTTCAAGATTCGACCGCTGAGGTCCAAGGACCGCAAAGTCTGCCGGTGGCGATTGATGAATCCCTTTATGTGAGCGGCGAGAGAGTCGGATAATGTTGAGTCATCGCACATGGGCGGTGCAAACAAGGTTAAGGAGAGGTGTTCGAGGAAAGTAAAAGTGGGCGAAGTCGGAATTATAGCGGATATAATGTCGAGCGGTGCAGAAATAGTAAGAGAGTATAATCTGGGGGAGAAAGACGTCCAAGCGGCCTGAATGAGGGATATTCCTTGGTCCAAGTTACACAAATTTCTAGAATCGTTGATTTCGATATGCATATTTGAAACATTGTTGAAACGGTTGAAGACACGTGTCATAATCGCCGTTTCGTCGAGGGCCCATCCTTGGTAATAGCGTTTGAAGTAGACATACCAACTCTGTGACGCAGGGGGTATGTCTGTGAGGTCGAGTGAGTCTGGGGCATTGCGACTAAGAAGAATGGTGCGGACGCGTCGGGCTACGTTCCGGTCGCTGAAAAACCAGGTCAAAAATCGAATGGACGTGGAAGAGTAGTGGCCACTACACCAAACGTCGAAAACTCTGAATGTTTTCCTTCTGCTCACAAAAGTCCAGGTTTATATTCACAGAACGGTAATGGCTATCCAAGGCAATATCGAATATCACGCGGTTGAGTGTGCGTATGTCCCAAAGTTCGGCTTTGGAGAGAAAGGAAGCGATGTGAAGCCAAATATCAAACGGCAGCTGAATGTCAGGCATTGGTGTACCATTCTCTCTCTCTGTATATAAGTCAGTAATGTCCGGAATTCGGAACATCCAACTCACAAAGGGTCATATTCGAAGAGCTATGCCGTCTATCGGGGTGTTCATCGTTCAATGGTGGGGCCATGATGGAAGCTAACACGATTTGGCCTTTCGGATACAACGTGGCAACAAAAAAGTTCCCCGTTCGGCTCCTCCCACGGGCCGAAAAAGGCATGAAAGACCCAATATGAACTTCTTCGATAAACCTGTACAATAGAGGCTCCACAATATTGTGGAGCTATTAATTGCTATGACTACTCTAATCTTGTTACACCGTTCAAAGTTTGTAGCCCCGGCAGTGCCTCAGCAATTGCAGCAATGCATTGATTCCCTTTTTCAAAAAAAAGGATTTTTCGGAAGTTTACTTCGAGATGTCGGAGGGCCCAGCCCGAATATTTCCGGCGAGCCATTTCAAGACAAAACTATAAGGAAATTATCGGGTGAAGAATGGGAAGAAGGCGAATCTTACCTCGTATTCCTCATTACGTGGATTCATATGGTGGGTATTATGGAGATTCGGTAAGCCTGCGGCGGCAAGATCCAGTATCCCAGGTGTCAGGCATTCGATCGTAATGTTGAGATTCTTGAGCGGTGAATTCCCAAGAAAACACCCAGAATTTTGATTGAACATCTGCAAAATATCTCCAGTTTGGTTGAGCTTCCGTAGAAGCTTCAGTGAGGTGAGGGTAGGCATGTATTGTTTTAGGTACTCATTCAGAGTACCCGAGGAGATGGGCCCTTCGGAAAGGTCGAAATTGATAGTGAGGTTGATGAGATAAGGCAAGGGAACAAGGGCTTCTTGAAGAAGATGCTCAAGGGGATCACCGTGGAAGTCTATTGCGCTGATAGCAAGGGTATGTAGTGTGTTCACATGAGATTTGAGAAGGCGAGAAACGGATGAAATACTTGTAGATGGGGTGATATCGAGGGCGAGGGAGTTTAGGTGGGGTACGTAGTAAAGACCTTTAAACAAAGGTCCGAAGTCGAATTGTCCACCACGGAATATCGATGGATGCATCCAGGATCCCGCTGTCCGTAGGCTTAATTCCATTGTTTGCAATGAGCGTGTATGATTGTTGAGAAAGGGGAGGATGTTCGTCCTTACTGCGTCCGAGAATAGCAATTCAGAGTTATCTGCCCCCGGAAGGGCATAAAATGACAGCGACAAGGATTCAAGCCGCCGAAGTACGACTTTAGGTACAACCTCATGCAGCAGTTCGATGGGGATGTCCAAAGATACGGAGCGAAGACTACCCGCAAATGCACCCCAACATGCATGTAGTATGGGAGGCATGCACCGCAAGAATGTGCGAAGATCATACGAGGAACTCCACTGAACGTGTAGCGAAGATAATTTGGAGAATTGTGTAATGACGTCAATCACAGTCTTCAACTCGTTTCGAATGCTGCCCATGAGGCGTCGCTTGACCAAAGAGAATGACGTTCTCTTTGAAGATGCTTTCACCTCTAATTCGTTGAACCACCGAAAATGACGGAAGGAAAGTTTGCGGATCCGACTTGCTATATGTGGTTCCCTGTATAGCCAGTACATAGCCCAAAATCTGAGAACAATAATAAAATCACAAGGAACATTGAATCCTCACGCTAAATGACGGAAATGCGCGACGTAGTGCCCGTCGTTCTGCCACAGGTCAAAATTAATGGAAATAAACTGGTAATGATCATCCATGGCGATGTTGAAAAGGATCCGATTAACACTGCGTAGGGTCCATACATCTTCTCTGGAAAGGAAGTGTACAACACGAATCCAGAGATCGTAAGGGAGATCAGCCATGATAAACACAGTCGCTGTTGAAGGAGATAGGCGTGAGAATAACATGATCGTTGGATCCAAATCACGATGAACGTGGCTCCACTCAGCTACTCTTGGTTAGCCTGCACATCCGACGTCTTGATATGCACCGAATTATACCTCTGATAACCCATAGCCCCTTAAAACCAACCCACAGCCCCGGGCTGTCCACCACCTCAGTGGGCATACCATAAGGGTCCATAACCCATAGTACCAGCAATAACCCATACCCTTCGGGTGGCAAAACAGGTTTTGGGTACCATGTTAGGCAGAATACCGGGTCGATTAAATGGCTTACCCATCGCGCGTATCATTGATGTGGCAGTGTGTCACTCCAAACTGGCCTTTTGACCCGCTCAAAATACATGTCTTTTTCACACGGTTCTCATGATGCCGAACCCGTTTTTCATGGCGTTGGCTGAAATGTTCCAGCTACAGTGCCTTGCATGAATAATTGCCGCATCATTTTGTGATCTTTGTGTTTCAACTGTTTGGCCTTGTGTGGGCCATCAACGGCGGAGACATGCCGGCTACCCAACTTGCTCTGTCCTCCGTCCCATCTCTCGTCCGGGGTGGCTCACGTTTTTTAAGTATGCGCTCGAGACTTGAACAGAGATTTTGGAACTCAAAGAGTGCTTTTTCTCCTCCAAAACGCCCAACGGAAGGCTCTTGGTGTGGGAAGCCGAGGTCTGCCACAAGGTACCATCAACTGTCAGAGCTTTCACAGAAAAAGGGTGTGGCAATTATACATGCAAGGCACTGTAAATGCGACAGGTTTCCCACTGCGCTTATGTTTGGTTGTAAACAACCATTTTTGGCAGGGGACCCTGACCAATTACCCTTTTTTAGGTTGCGTCGGGCTACTCCGTAAATAAGACCATGATCCTTTCCACTACATTGCCACAACACATACAATGGCTGGAAACTACCACTATATATCTGAAGAGCAAAACAGCTGGTCTTGGCAATGTCCCTGCGGTTCACTAAGTCATTGTCTCGCTGCTGGCATTCAACACTCCAAGCTCACTTGAGGTTCAAGTTGTTAAACCTCATTTCATATATCTAAGTTAACTAATCAAAGTCGCCATGATATCGTCTGTCGTCAATATGCAGGCTCGGAACTGTCGGAAATTTTGATAGTAAGCGATGCCATTAGGGCAAGAAATCAGTCTTCCTATGCATTTGGGGACAGAAGCTCCACGGACCACGTTGCATCCTAATAGCACAGGGCTGAGGGCTTCACTCGATCATATTTCGAACTGCTCCATTCGAACTCCCAAGATTAACTATAGACGATTTGGAAGAACGCTGCAGAGAGTGGGACGCCAGTGCTTCCATCCTCCTAGAGTGGCTGATCAATCTTCTTTCAAAGAATACCAATTACTAGACCTAAACCAAAAACCACTTCCATAATTCTCGAGCTCAGGGAGCCCTTGTATAAATGTTTCCTCAGCCAGCCAAAGTTATCTGAGCATCTTCCACCCTCTGGCTCATGGTTTTATTGTCTCTGTGTAGTAATTGGTCTGACAACGGGACCCGGGAGCTGTGCGGTGATACATGCTTCCAATGGTGATATTGGTATTGGGACCGCTCATCCACCGAGACTTTGTGGCAGTTCACAGTAGCCCTGGGCCCAACTTGCCAACTTGGCCACCAACTTCGCTTCGTCCCAATTTGGATCGGATCGGAAGTTGGGCAACTTAGTCTCCTGCAGCCAGCCTGACGAGATGGGCTTCATAATTTAGAATTTGTCACCCTTCAAGGTGCTGTGTTCCCGACCGTGATTCGCATTCCAACCGAAATGTCCTAACGCAAGATCGCGCAGTGTTGCGGAAGTCACACACATGACCCTTGTTAAATTTTTATAATGGCCTCGACGGCGGGTGTGCTAAGCTAAAGCATATTAACGCTAAGAGTGTCAGGATCCGGTGAAAGGGACTTCACGGAGGTTTCTCGGTCCAGTTTGTTGGAGCGGAATTGGCTTACTTGCTCTTCTCGCAACTTACGAAGGCAGTCGTTCATCGACGAATCTTCACTCATTGAACCGGTCCTTTAATCCGAGGATAATCTTACTGGTCAAGATATCTTAAAGGCGAAAACCAGGATCCCCATCATGAAAAGTTGTCGCCTTCAGGGGTCCAGACTCAACTCACTTCAAGTAATTTGGATGTTGTCATCGTTCCAAAACACTCAGCCGCAAAAACCAAGGCATTTGATGGAAGGGAATATTTCTCTAGAGAAGTAGTCAGTACATTGCAATTTGTACATCTGCTTTCCGGGACCCCGGGCTCTTGGGATGGTTCTACTCCGATTGTGAACTCAAAGTTTCCTTTGCACGAGGCCCTCAACCTTTGCATTTCCTGACGTCATTTTTTTTCCCCGATAAAATAAGATGAATTCGGGCTTCCCTACGGGGTTTTAGGCGGATATTAGTCGAGTGTTGTAACAACTTGCATGAGGAAGGCTTCGGCTTGTGCGGCCGGCACACGATCCCGGCGTTGATCCGGGAGAATCAGAACTTAGTTGATGACAGATGATCGGTATCACCAATTGTTTATTGTCCTCCTTCATACTTACTTATCTTGTATCCCTAGGAACCCCAATCGAAGACAAGACTTACAACTCAAGGTTCCCAAGGAAATAATTTACTGTCAGTTTTTGCCCGAAGAATGTTCAATGCAATTTTGGGGCCCCTTTTGTTGCTACTCGTTCATTTTCGCGAGGCATCTCAAAAATCGAAATAACAAGTTTTACTGGTGCAAATGAATTTCAATGATGAAATTTCTCTGGACACAAATATTTCACGTAGATAGGTATGTCACGCTTCGGGCTTGTCAGGTTAAGGAGATATTGGGTAAGGTTTTAGTGACCTCATCTTTCACAGAGTCCGGGACAAAACGGTTAAGATTTCCCCATTTGACGATAAGTTCTAGTCGCAATGCGCGTCGATATTGCACGACTTCGCACTACATTATTGTCTTTTTGTTGTCCAAAATATCACCCTAGTTATTGCCATTCCTTATAAAAGGCTCAGGATGATGCCTCTATTATCACTTTTTCCTTTTCTCCTTCACGAAGCTTTCGCCCTTTCGTAGACGTCGCATATTTCCGCTCCTTACGCAGTGAATTTCAAAGAAATGGATTCCTTCGCCGCCCTTTCCTCTTTCATCGTCAAATCCGCCTCATTACCACCCGCTATTGAGGCCAATAGCTCCCTTATCACCGAGGCTTACGAGGAAGAAGTAGAACACGAAATGGCAGACTTTGAGAAACGGGGAGGAGGAGGAAATTGCTACTGTGTAATTGCGTAAACAGATCCACAAGAATTTTGGTATGTAGTACATATCTATTTGGTATGGATTTTAACTGGTATTAATTCGTTTCCATCCTACAGTCTCTGTTGAGCAGACCTCTTGAGCTTCAGTTGCCTTCATCATCTTCCCCATAACCGGATCGGTACAGGAGACCCCAAATCGCCCTTTTAATAATGACTTTGATCGACAATACCCTTAACGCCACTTCATCCGTATCTCCCAGCGAAATACCCCACTCCACACTTTCTTACCGTTACGAACCCTTCGACGCGTGCTCGATGCATTGCCTCGAAATCACAGGATATTTTCAGGACCATTTCTCATCAGCATTACTAAACAACATACTCTAATCACATTCATTGTAACAATCCATATAACTAGCATGAGACTGAGAAATACACGATCCTTCGACTATCAGCTTTCTGTCGGTATTGGAACCCGAATTGTAGCATATACGTTAGTCGAATATGTCAACCACAAGCACATCAACTGCAACGCTCATAGTCACGTAGCTAACTTTTCCCCATCAGAAACAGTTTTAAAACCGGCGCCAGGAGAAAAATCGAGGGATTGACGGTGGCAGCAGCGGCACGGTGGTAGTACTTAGTTCGGACACCCAGAATTCGTTTGTAAAGGCTGAACCCCATTCAGGCAATTCTCATTGGAGAGCGTTAGCCTCGCAATTCGGATTCAAATTCATTCCTTTCAAATCCTCCACATAATCGAGTAGCAAGAAACCCGACTCGTCCCACACCGATAAAGTTAACTGAACGACTTTCATCTTATAGAGCCAGACCGGTTGAGAACAGTTTCTCGGCCCACTTTATCCTTTGAAGAATTTCAAAAACATATTCGCGGGTGAAAACACATCGAAATCTTCATCGATATCGCATGCCACATTTTTATCAACTTGTCGTTTTTCCCATAAATTGGTTCGTAGAAGCCATCGGTTCTTGGCATTCCGGTGAATTACTTTGTCAATCTGCTCGTCGAGAATGAGAATGAGAAATCCGGATGACTCGAAATCGATTGTAATTTGCACACCAAATACCTCGTCAACGGGACTTGGATTATTGAGCAACTTGAGCTCGAGTAAAAGGAGAATTTCCATATATCGGCGGAGGGTAGTGTTTGCAATTATGATTCCTGTGAATTTTGAAATGTCGATGTTCTTCGAGTTTTCCCTGGTAATATGACGACGGCCTGAGGCCTAAATTTAACATGGCACAGTTACTTACATATTCAATATTCAAGGTCTATCAATGTGGAGGGTTCTCATTTTCTTTACCAGTATGCCTTTTGACACCAAAGTGTGGAGATTAATAACAAATGTTCAAAGATTCAACGTAATTGGAATCTATAAGTGGAGCAGTACAAAGTCACCTAGCACTTTCAAATGATATAGGTTTCTGGGAATAAGAAATAAATGGATGTGCATACCCCCTTAACGGGAACCCAAGATATTCCTTGGCGTGGTAAATTATACAAAATGATTTCGTCCATCGTAGCGGTTGCCTGCGTGAGGGATTTGGAATAGAAATGTTCCCTACTGAAGTTGAGGTTGACATTGCGCCCAATTTTAAAAATGTAGGGTAGAGAAATAAGAAAAAAGACGAAGACAAAAAGTGGCTTCAAGTGAATGTTATCATAAGTAAGTCAAGGTCAACTTTTATATAGCCAAAGTACAAAGGCCTCAAAGTATACTGTAACGAGGACTAGCCAAAGCACAACGGCCTATATCAACTCCCATTGGTTATATTTCCATCGTTCACCTTGTTTGTTACGCATAATAGAAAGCATGCCAGCCCCCTCTAGGGATGTAAGCCCACGTTTTGGATGGCTAGATGTAGAAGTGAGATCTGGCTAGTATGTACGAACATTGTCTCTTGTTGCCTCTCTTCTCATCGTATTTAACCTCAGATGTACGCATTAACCATCACAGACAGTCTACACCATGTACTTACTTATTTGAGGATGTATGGCACTGTGCTTTGGAGGATGAATTAACGAAGACGAGCGGCCAGCAGTGAGCGCTTAAGGAGCGACGCGAGCAAACAAAGGTAAACATGCCTCTCCTTACCGATTTGACTTTGACGCCTCCGTATTGTCGGACCTCCATCTTACCTGCACGACCCTCGGCGACTTAGAACGTTGATGGATGAAGGAGCGGCGGGTCAAGCGCGTCAGCAGCAATCGCAAAGCCAGCTTCGGGAGGGTAGTGGGCAAACCTCGAATGTGAATCTCTCATGAGTCTCAGCCTTTATCGTCATAAGCTTTCCACCCAATTACCCAGGTCTCCGCATGGTCTCGATTGTCATCTAGTTCATCTGCTTATTACTCATCGTTAAAATCGTGATACGGAACTTGTTCATGAACGCCGCGGCCGCGAGCAGCACCTTCGGCGCTTCGTCTCCTCTCATTCAGTGGCTGACGGGTAAAAACCACCTCGGCGCCGGCGGTGGCAACGGTAACAGGATCGACAACAAATTTTGGACGCGAGCAACACGGCGACGACGAGCAGTCATTCGAATTTGAACTCTTCCTCGCTGTTCGTGCATCCTGCAAACTTTTCCCCGGCGAAGTGCGAGTTTGGGAGGGACTGGCTTTATTTGAGGAGAATGTGGATGTGGGTATGGCGGGATACATCTGATGCAGCTGCATAGTTATGCGTCGTCCAGTTTGGGTTTGGGGTGGTTGACAGTGGGGAAGGGGTGGTTGGAGATGATGGCTATGGTGGTGGTTCTAGTTCGGGGGTGTGGTTGTTGATGGTGCGATGAGGGTCAGCAAGCGCAGAGTCGGGGTCAGAAACACGAGGGTGGTGGTGATATTGGCGCTCTCCTCCTCTTCTGCTTCCTCCGTCGCCGCTGCTGGTACCAATGCAGTGGCAGGTGGCAGGTCAGACGAACCAGACATGGAGGAAGAAGATTCTTCACTTGTGTTGGTCGGAATGGGGGACCTGGTGGATATGAATGAGCTGCATCATGCCACACCGCTTGTGACGCAGCCGAGACCGATGAGGAGGTCAGAGGGGTCGTGGTTGGGTAGGTTTGGGTGGTTTGTGGGCGGTGGTACGGATGGTGGGTTTGGTGGTGCCCCCGTCGCAGGAGGAGGAGGGGGAATGGAGCGGGAAGGAATGGAACAGGAGGACACGCAAGGTCAATTTCCGTCCCGCCTTCCGAGGCAGCGCGGAATGGGCACCATCATGACATGGGCGTCGTGCCGATATCGGTGGGTGATGTTAGGTTGCATAGTATGCATTTGAGTTTGGGGTATATATCATGCATATATCCTGGTTTGCGGGTGGCGTTGGGATGGGGGGGTTGCATTCGGATTTAGTTCGGCGGCGGCGTCTGGATCGACCGAGGACCAACGGTTTCAACTTGAAGAGGGGCAGAGTCGGACTGTTAGCGCCACCACCGACAGGAGGCACAACTCCACGTCGTCACCGACGATGACGACCACTGACGCCAACGCATCTCATAGTTGACTCCGTTTTTCCCTACAAATCTTATTCTTCCGCCCGCTGGTGCTGTTGCCTCCGATTCGCAGCCGTTGTCGTCGTCCTGTCGGAGCACACGAATGGCGCGAGCGCTTGGGAGTTGACACATACACCGCCATCGACATACGTCATCGATCAACCCATCATCGATCGATCATGATCACGATCATGAACAAGTTGGCGCCTTTCGTTATCCAAGCGCCGGGGGGATCGGTTTTGTTGGGCCCGACGTTCTCGGCTTTCTCGGGGAATTATAATCTCCCGTCTTTGGATTTGCGTTATTATTATGCGACTGGTGGTGCAGCTGGGTCGTCATCATGGGCAGATGAACCACGCTTTCCACCCGGATCATCATTCGCATTCGCTATCATTCGCATACGCATCTGCATTATTTTATTTTAATCCGCATTTGCATAATGCCCTTGGGTTGGATGTATCGTCCGTGGGTGATTTGTATTCGACAGCGATGGCGATGCGACGAGGCAGGGCTTAGCGCTGGATTTGGCGCAAACGAATTCGCAGACTCGGTCGTTCGGTGGGAATGGGTTCAATAATAACCGTATAGTAGCTGGGACCGCGACGAATCCGAATTTGGCGCCGGGCGGTCTTGTGGGGTTCGAAAGGATCCCGTAGCCCTCGGGTACGATTCGCCATCATAATCAACAGCGTAGGAAACCGTCGTTAGCCGAGACGTTTAGTTTTCTTGGCTATTCTCGTGTTGCTGTGGATGCGAGTGTGGCTACGACTGCGAAAGTGAATGGGAATGAGGATGAGGATGGGGGTTGTCGTCTAAGCGGCAGCAACGGCAACGGCACCATCACCAGCATCACCCACAATAACATGAGCACAAGCGGCAACAACACGGGCAATATCAACGGCACAAGCAGAAGCAAAAGTGTGAGCCGGAGCAGCATCACTGCTGCCGCGTTGGGAAGTCGACGACGGCGGGTATTAAACCCTCATGAATGCTGCGCACACGACGCCGTCGACAACAACTACCACAACCACGCCGACGCCGACGCCGATGACAACCACCACAATCCCAACGCTGACAAGGGAGACACCGACGACGATAGGAAGGTCGAATTCATAAGCGGAAGAGGGCCAGTTGGGATGGGGGAATGGGGTACATTGGCGGTTGGTTCGGTTCAGTGGTTTTCTTTGAATCTCTCGGTTTCTCCTCTTGCTTTCTTATTTTTGGAATGACACTCGCTTTCTCCCCCCCTCTCTCTCTTTCATTATGGTTTGTAACATATTCCCTCGTTTAATTCCGAGTTCTAGGTTATTTCCAATGATGCTATCTTTTATCCATAAATTTCTCCTTGCGATTACCCACTCCGCCACTTTCACAAACCCTTTTCCACAAGCCCACTTTTCTTTCGTCACTTATCTCCATTGCTTTCCTCATTCCTTCTTACTTTTTTTCTTTTCTTGACTCCTGGTATCTTATCGCCAATAAATAACATACTCCACCTCCTCTCTTATCCCTCCAGACGGTGGTAATCATGATTATTATAACACAAGTACCGATTCTCTAGATTCCTTAAAGTTACTCATCCCTTAGTCATATTGTTCATCTGGCATTGTACATACCCAGTTTTTATTTTATTCTATTTTATTTAGCAAAGGGAGGATATTTTTCTTCTGGATTTATTCTGATACCTTGAACTTCAAATATAAAAGGAAGGTGCGGAATTCGGATTTATTTTTCTCCGACTCCCGGATACGCCTTCGTTTATTATTTGTCGACAAGGAATTAGCCGCCGCCAGATCTTGTTCCGTTCTCACTCTCGAGGCCACAACAACCATATTAAGTTTTAGTACCTCGTGTGTCCATTCCCTTTTGGTAAATTATTTGAATCTGAAAATGTCAGGCTGGCTATTAACGACCCGCCGGAAGATGAAATCCTGGGTCTCAAATTAGGCGCCGGAAGGACCCTCTTTTCTCCCGGCAACTCTCGACTCCTACTCTTCTCTGTTCTGACTTGCTAAATTAAGGACTCGAGCGACCAGTCTTAATCTTTCACAATGCGAGCCGCGGGAGATTGCGTCGGAAGAAAAAGATTGACCAGCGGAGGAAGGCACAACAGGCAAAGGATCGCTGCAAAGTCGTACTACACCATAATGCAGGCTCAAACTTCTCAAACTTCTGCGTTGCATCGAAAACAGGCGCGCAGTTCATTGTGATAAATGATATGCCAGGTAATTACTTGTGCCCCTTCTTCAAAGAGCGACCCGCTCCACGCCCGCCAGCAGGGCCCTTCACCTCCATCATTTGCGTTCTCTTTCCCGCAAATCCTTTCCGATCTTTGCGTTTCTCGCTTTGTTGTAGGCTTTTACTTTTGATGTAGTAGAGGATTTCCGATTCGCTGCCTTTTTGGACTGTCGCGAGCATCTGTAATCAACAGGGAAAGTGAACTTTGATCAGTGCGACTGTTCGCTCAACTGTAACATACCCTCCGGTTCCTCGCTTGCAAACTGGACAACAGGTAAGACAACGAACAAACCACAATAAATATGGAATACATAGTAGTAGCTGCACATACAATTTTTCTTGAGTTCCTCAAACTTCCCTTCGTCGAGCTTTTCTGGTGCGCCGGGAGGCCGGGGTTTTGAGTCCTTTGGAACGACCCAGCGTGATGTCAGCGCAAAGCCCTTATAGTGTTTTCCCTCTTGGCGCGTAGGGATAAAAGGGTGAACCTGCCCGAAGCGGTGTGCATGTAGCCTCCGCGCCCTCTTATTAGCATCTTCGCTGGGTGGGGCTGACTAGGGGTTGAAAAGTGGATGGTCTGGGGGCCCACTCTTGTAATGTTGGCTTGCGACTCCGTAGACTTTTCCAAATTCGGCCGTTGAACCCGGATGCGGGGGGTCAGTACTACTTGATGAGGTCCCGCCTGCAGTGCTTGGTCCAGCTTCAGCATTGTGCGTCGGCGGCCAAAGCTCGGAGGACTAGGGGTCCGAACAAAATGAAAGAAACGACGAGACGCATTCTGAAGTACATTTGAGTAGGGGGGGACGTGTGACTTCGATGATAAGAGATCAGCTCTGGAGATTGAAAATCGCTGAAGACGGTGGGAGACCAGCTCTATGGAACATAAACTAGAAACTCCTTTTTTTACGACGCAATCGGGACCAATGCGGAGAACGGAAAAGACCGTCTTCCCACAGTTTTGGTAAACTTCGTTCTGAACTTCTTTCTGACAGACCTGCCGCATAGTCGCACGCAGTGTTTTATCCGAAGGCAAACAGAGTACAATATTAATGAATAAAGAAACCTCAACAACCAGAATTGGACTCGGAGGACCTAACAAAAGAAAGAATTAGTGTTTTCTAGATACATAGATATTAATAACACCGGAGGCAAAGACCAGGGCACTTGTTAAGGCACGTTAGGTTCTGGAATGTCGGAGCATGCGTTCTTTGAGGTAGGCTTGTCTTTGTTCATGTACTTTGTTGTGATTAGATAGGCATTAGAGTCATGTAGTTATTTAATAAATGCTCTACTTATATTCTATTTTTTTGAACTTGAATAAGCCTGCATATTCAGTCTGATGGTGGGTAACATGATTTTTTTTTTAACTAAAAAAAGATCTCAGTGAGGCAAAAGGTGAGGCAGAGGAAAGGGAATAGTAATGCTGAAACACTTTTGGAGAGAGTGCAAAAAGTCACATTTTGCCACTCTCTGATTGACAGTGATTGTTCAAAGGAATCACATGGGCTGGCCTTTCAAACAATGCATGCCCTAGTCTCTCGTAGACAGTCTTCGATATATGTGATGTGCCCGATGATTCAAAAAACCTGACATGCCCCAGTAAGTGCCCTGTGGTATGCGTCTAAGGCACTTAATTCGAAGTGCCCTGGTCTTTGCCACCGGTGTAAGTACAGTACAGTTGATCGTCGGACTCAAGTCGGACTACCTGATTTGGCTTAGAATTATTTGTGCATGTGGGTCTTATATGGGTCTATCGTACAGTGCACATCCTTGGATCACCTACCTGATTTAGCTTAGATTTATTTTTACCCTTCAATGACATGCTGTAAACGCAAAGTGGGTTCTATCGATTATAACATTCCCCATCTTTTTAATGCAGGGTTATTTCGGAGCATGTTGGATGTCATGGAGGCTGTACCCTTGAAAGCTCAGGGACTCAGATTCTCAACCTCGATCCAGAAGTTTCCGTGGGCGCTAATTTCTACTTAATCTAAAGCTTCAGGCCAAGAAGTGGACCTCCACCTCCCGAAGGTCAAAATCTGAAGGGCGATACCCAACTCAAATTTTAATATCATATGTAGATGATCGAACGACTCCGGGACCGGCCTCAGCTAGTCCACTGCCGCAGCGCTGCCTATGGGTTGCACACAATACGTAAAATACAGCCTGAACAAAAAGGCTGCAATTTTAAAAGATCTGATAGATGATTTGACCGAGGGTGGCCAGAAAGAGAACTCATCCGACGTGTGTGCGTTTTCAATCTCCTGCCTGCCAGTGCCTGGTCCAACACAATAGCAGAATAACCCTAAATTCTGGGGTTCGTTTCCGTATTGCTGCCTTCACTCCTGATCCGCGAAAACCGATTCAATTCTACACAGCCATAAAAGTGATTCACATGAGTTAAATTCAGCCCAGTCTGTTGAAATTCACCTAACCTCCTCCCTCGCGCGGTAGGTTGAATGATAGGTTGAATTTCAAAAAATTTTGATTACCACGACACATAATGGATTTCAGCAGAAAAGTTAAACACCACCGCCTTGCTTTCCACGAGTCGCGGGAACTTGACTTGCTTTAAACTTTCCAAAACACTGTTTTCATCCACCTCGTCCATGCCATATGAATACCACCAAATTCCGACGAAAACTCGATGCAACATAGGAAACGCACCGAGGTGCAGGGTATATGTGATCTAATAGGGATATCGTTGTCCAGAATCGTGCGTATTTTATTTGAATGTATTTGAGGTGTGGAAGGCGAATGTGAGGTGATGTCGTTAACTGGTTGACGTTGTTGAGATTGTCTTTGAATCCATTGGGGTTTAGTTGCAAGCATTCGAGCTGCTGCATACACTTTAGCCCTTCAAGAAATTGAGGGATAGTACAGGGATACTTGGAAATTAGCTCGAGTCGCCGAATTGTCGATGTCCAGGAACCATGCAAATTGTAATCGATGGCCCCAGGCCAATGGAACGAAAGTGTTAAGCTGTGGTGCATGGCCTCCAAAAAGAGGCTTTTGGGGGCTCGTCAGGGCGGCATGAGGGGCTCTTTGAATATCAAGCACAAAGGACTGCAGGGGCGGTGCGGGTCGAAGTATTGCTCGCCACCTGCCATCGGCCTGTACCGGCAATGAGGAAGTGATATCAAGCTCCAGGCGCCGAATTCCCGACCACTGGGTGTCCATGAGGGAAAGGACGAAATCAAGTCTGCGCATATCTTCCAAAATTCCGAAGATGTGCAGCGCCGAGGTCTTTGTTCGCGTAGTACTTCGGTTCTCTAATCATCCCGCACCTGGTTCAGCTCGTCGAGAGATATGGCTCTCCCCCAAAGCGAGGGCCAACCCACGACAATTTCCCGCCAATGTCGATAGACCTGAGAAATGGATTTGACGTCGCGTAAAGCAGGGGGTTTGTTGTTAACCCTAAAGATGGAAATTTCTTCCAGAACGTCTCTGGGCAGGCTGAAAACTGGAGGGTCTGGACGTTTCAAAACGATTCCAGAAGCCATATTGAGTAGGGGATGCGATGAGGGAATGGGGGCCCGTTCCACCAGGACCAAATTCTGCGGTACTTGTAAGTGGGTATACGAAGCAAAGGAAGAAATGTGAAATACTATTGCACAAGTTTCAAACGTACGTAATTCTAAGGACCAAAGATCCAAATCAACCCTTATTATGTACAACGTTACATAAATAACTAATACAATAAGACACATCTGCTTACTGCTGAAGAGTCCTTTCTCTAACAAGATTCAAGGAGCAACGAGGGCACAGATATCCATACATCAGCAGAGCAAATATTCGGTTTTGATTATGGAAAAATTGCCTCGAATTACTTATCAGATCTCCCGCTTGACAGTCTCGTGGCTTCCTTCTCTCTTTTCTCTCGCCTCCTTTTCACATCCCAGTTGTACACTCGCGCGGTGTTGACCTCCATGATCGTGAGCTGCTCTCTAATAAATTCAAGATCTTCAATCGTGTTGTTCAAGCTCGACTGTGCGACGTCTAGTTTGGATGTTAGAAGGGTGATCGCGGCCGGCAACTTGTATGAGAGCATGACGTTTGCCTGTATATGATTGCAAGTAAGATAAGGGATTAAAAGGATTCCGACAAACGTACCCCAAGCCATAGATAGACGGTATCGGTGTCCTCAAGCTCTGCCTCGGCGTAGAGCGTATCGTTTAGTTCAAAGGTGGTTTTGAGGGGCCCGCTTGTGCTTTCATCTTCGTCTTCGAGATCCTCATCCAGCTCGTCCTTCGCTTTACTTTTGCCTTCCTACCGGTCCACCACTAAATTACGCGCTGAAACCCAAAAGATGATGGATAGAATCGCACCCTCCGTTCTTGCAAGTATTCCACCATATCCAACGTTTTCCGAATATCAGGGATCTTCTCCTCCAAACTGGCACGTCGTTGCGTTAGACTGGATTCCATGTATCGGTACTTGCTAAGCTTCCAAAGAAAATGTTCTTTTGTCACCGAAATATACGGAATTAAGGAGAGCGTACGCAAGAGCATCTTGGAAGCTTTTTAATGTTATCTCGACATCTGCGTCAGGGTTGCCGAGGTATTCATCGACGTTCGCCTGTGAGATGAATGAGTATAATAATAGCTATCATATTTGCAATTTTCGTACGATAAACGGCGCCTTTGGAATTCCTCTCGGATTTTTTTCGTCTGAGAATACGGGCTTGAAAGTAGAGGCCATGGTCAACTGAAGTGATTGACAGACGATTTAGACTTACAGGCTCGCGGCGACGCCCGGTCGGAGATTGAATTGTATCTTCAGATAAAAACCCGGTTTTTTTTCTCCTCCAAAAACTCTTCAGCTCAGTATTCCGTCGTTTCTCGTGTCTTTCACGCCTAATCTATCGTTTTCAGGCTATGTCGCGGCTGATAATTAAGAACCTGCCCAGTTATGTGACGCCAGCCAAGTTGCGGGAACACTTTGAGCAGAAGGGCGGCCCAGGTGGGATTCTAACCGATGTGAAAGTCTCGTCGAAGCCGGATGGGACGTCGAGACGGTTTGGGTTCGTTGGATTCAAGTCTGAGCAAGAGGCAATGGCAGCCCAGAAATGGTTTGACCGGACATTTATTGATTCAACGCGGATTAATGTGAATGTCACGGAGGTTAGTTTGTATTTTCATTCCGGAATCATTCATTGTTTGACTCACTTGTTTTTGTAGGGCGCGAAGGATGCCCCTGCTCCTCGACCACACAAACGTCGGCGGCTTGACCCTCCACTATCTGATGAACGACATGCCGCTCAAACATTGACTCCTCCAGCCAACGCCGTTGGAACCAAAGTCAAAGGGAAATCCAAAATGGAGGAGTTCGTCAAAGTGATGCAGCGCAAGAAAGGGCCTGTCTGGGCAAACGAGCCTATTACCGAACCTCCTGCCCCATCACAACCACATTTTTCAGTGAACCCTCCAGTAGAAGTGCTTCCTCAGGGCGAACTGAGCGACCTGGAATGGATGAAGCAGCGAATGTCCAATGCTGTCGACGCCGAGGACCGAGTTTTTGAGCAGTCAGACGATGACGAACCGAAACCCCAAGCCGCAAAAACGAACAAGGTGAGATGACTTACTTTGATTACCCAGTTTTTATCCGACCTTTAAATCATCGAACCAGGAATCTGTTGTCGTGGAGTCGGCCGAGCCTCACGATACCACCAAAGATACCATTTTACAAACCTCTCGATTGTTCGTTCGGAATCTGGCTTTTTCCTGCACGGACGAAGAGCTTGCGGGACTCTTTCGGCCATTTGGCGAAATCTCACAGGTGGGTGTCTTTTTCCGTTTCAACTATCTTTCGTTTCGCGGAGTGCCTGCAAAACGTAAAAGATGAAAACGATAAATAGGGACATCAGACTCTTCACGAGAATGTTGATCCTCAGGGAAAACCGATAGTAGAAATATTATTCTGATCATTCGCTCTTCACTCTACTTCCTTACAAACTATGGCTGACAAACTTCTCCCCCTTGCAGGTGATTATCCATTCTGCTGTCTCAAAAGAGATGTCACAATTTTTAGGGACATCAGACCTTCGGGAATGTTGATCCTTTGGGATACCGATAGTAGAAATATTTTTCTGATCCTTTTCTCCTTCCCACCATCACCACGAATGATCGCTCATCTCTCCTCCCAGATTCATTCCCCATTGGACCCAGCAACCAAACAGCGAAAAGGTCTCGCCTACATCACATTTGCGCAACCTTCAAATGCCCTGGCAGCCTATGAAGCCCTGGACAGGCGGTCATTTCAGGGTCGCCTCCTTCATATCCTCGCTGCCGTGGATCGGAGAAACAAGTCCGAGGTTGTGGAAGGGGAAGGTCAGAAGAAGAGTTTGAAAGACGAGAAAAACGCGAAACGCAAGGCTAACGCGAGCAAGGAGTTTAACTGGAGCATGCTTTATATGAATGTATGTACATTATGCCATCAATTCCATAACGTTCTTGACGACGGCTTTCTTTTCCCTTAACCTTAGAGCGATGCAGTCGCCTCATCTATCGCCACCCGCATGAATATCAATAAATCCGAGATCCTGAACCCAGAGTCGGGGGACAATGCTGCCGTCAAGCTCGCCCTCGCGGAAACGCACATTATTCAAGAAACAAAAACCTACCTTGAATCGCAAGGCGTATCTCTGTCATCGTTCTCCTCTCGTGCGCGCTCGGACACGACGATCCTTGTCAAGAATATTCCTTTTGGAACATCTGAGGCGCAAATCCGAGAACTCTTCGAACCACACGGAGAGCTGAGTAGGGTGCTGGTGCCACCCGCTGGTACGATGGCGGTGGTTGAATACGAGAGGCCCGACGAGGCTGCGAAAGGGTTCCGCGCGGTCGCGTATCGCCGTCTCGGAAACTCGATTATCTACCTAGAGAAAGGGCCTCTTGGGATGTTCGTGGAAGGGTTTGTACGCAAGACCGACAAGCAAACAGAACCAGTTGCATCTTCCTCGATAATCAGAGTTGCCGAACAGATTGTGGACGGACCGGAAGCAGCCGCTGTTGGAGAGGGGGAACCTTCCATCCAGGGTGGAACAACCTTATACCTCAAAAACCTTGCGTTCTCCACCACCCAAGAGCGGCTTAACCAGGTCTTCTCACATCTACCATCCTTCTCCTTTGCGCGTATCCAGACCAAGCCCGATCCACAGCGTCCGGGAGGTGCTCGGCTCAGTATGGGATATGGGTTTATGGGGTTCAAAGATGCCGAGGGTGCAAACAAGGCCTTGAAGAGCGTGCAGGGGTTCGTCTTGGATGGACACGCGTTACATGTGTCGTTCGCCGGACGAGGCGCAGATAATGTGCCCGAGGGCAAGGATCAAGGTGTGGGCTCGAAGAGTCGGACAACGAAGATGATCGTGAAGAATGTGCCGTTCGAGGCGACGAAAAAGGATATAAGAGATTTGTTTGGGTGGGTATCTTCTGTTTCTCCTTATCTTTCTCGTTTCTGATTGGCTCGCCCTTCCTCCTAACTCAGCTCCCACGGACATCTCAAATCTGTACGCCTCCCGAAGAAATTCGACTCTCGCTCACGTGGCTTTGCCTTCCTTGAATTTGTGACACGACACGAAGCAGAGAGTGCCTACGCTGCGCTCCGGCATACTCATTTACTCGGGAGACATCTGGTACTTGAATGGGCAGAGGAGGCGGAGCAAGATCTGGAAGTTTTAAGAAAGAAAGCAGGTGTCGGGTATGGTGGGGGGAAAGATATGCCTGGTCGAAAGCGAAAGTTGGATCTAGGCAAGAACGGAGACGAGGATGTGGAGGGCCTGGAGGATTGATCAACTTTCATTGCTTTTTTTTTTTTGTTCTTTTGCAATTTGGGAATTTCTTGTCTGTTTATGGTCACCGGGAGACAAATACAATAGGTTTTCCTTTTGTTTGACTCGCCAGCTGCTCTGCTCAACATTCCTGACTTTCAGACAACATCGTTTTGCTGAGAGTAACCGGAACTCGCTTGAGAATCGCTTCCATTTCTCACACGATGTGAATTATCGCCTTAGTATTCCCGACCCCGAAACTCTCGCGTTCATTTCTGCCAAAAGGTTCTTATCCATCTCCGACAAACTCGCACCATGGATGATCCAACTCAAAGGTCCGACGAGAAGGAAGACAAGAAGAAAGACATTATTCTCGCGGAAACCTTCATGACTGGGGAAGATTCAGAAAGCCTCAAAAACCTGTATGAAGACGGCGTACTGGATCCTACATATCATGCAAAGACGCTGGTGCTCAACCGTGCTTTGCAGGAGCAAGGGATGGGGAGATATCAGGTAACACCGCATTTCACTTCACTGGCTTCGACAAGTGACCACGATTTCTAGTACATGTTATTCCTTGTCGCGGGCTTTGGGTGGTTTGCGTAAGTCTTAACTTTGAGGTGCGATTATCGATATGACCATAACCGCATTCACAGCGACAGCGTATGGCCGGTCAGTCGGAATAATTCACCTGTTGTAACATCGTTTCCGAATCTCGTCTGAGCAGCTGATCACCGGTTTGATCCTGGCACCTGTGCTAGATGAATTTAACTTCAACGCGCCATTCTTGAGCCTCGCAGCAAATGCGGGATTATTAGTCGGTGCGATATTTTGGGGCCTTGGATGCGATATTTGGGGCCGACGGTGAGTCGCCCACCTTTGACCCTACAGCCCAAGTTGGAAAAAAGTAGATGGTGCTTCAATATCACCCTGTTAATCGGAGGAGCTTTTGGCCTTGCAGCAGGAGGATCACCCAGCTTCCTGACGCTGGCCTCCTTATTGGCCGTTATGGGAGTGGGAGTGGGAGGAAATCTCCCTATTGACTCCGCCATTTTCCTCGGTTCGCAGATTTCTCCTCTGCTGCAATCTTATGGTCTTATTCCTGCACAGATTTCGTTCCTGCCTCGCACCAATATCTCTTAACGTTCATGTCGATATTTTGGTGTCTTGGTCAACTTCTTGTAAACTTGGCAAGTTTGTAACTGCTGTGTTCCGAGCTCGAATAACCATTTGCTAGCTCGCCTGGCCCTTGATTGCCAATTTCTCATGCCCAGTGGCATCCACGACCTGTCCGCGCTCTGATAACATGGGGTGGCGATACCTTCTCTTCATGCTGGGCGGTATAACACTTGTTCTTTGGGGAATCCGTATCTTCGCATTTGATCTGTTGGAAAGCCCGCGGTATCTAATTGGAAAAGGGAAGGACGAAGAGGCAGTGGCTGTCATTTACAAGGTTGCAGCCTACAACAAAACCACGTCGTCCTTAACAGTGGACCAGTTGACCTCGATCGGGTACCCTGCCGAATCGAAAAAAAGTTGCAGGAGAGAAATGGGCGTTAAGCAAGACATCAATTTTTACGTTCACACATATCAAATCACTTTTCAGGACACGCAAAATCGCCTACTCCACATCTTTGTTGATATTGATCTGGGGTACGTTTCTTTCGAACCTCAATCCTAAGAGCAGAAATTAACGGTGAACATTGTCCAGGAATTATCGGGCTTGCGTCAACCCTATACAACAGTTTTCTGCCATTTCTGTGAGTTTAATTTCGTCGCAAATTTGCTGGACTTTTCCAACTTGTCTTCCCCGTGCTAGCCTTGCCAGTCGTGGAGCGCACTTCGGAGACGCCTCCCTCAACATCACGTATCGTAATGTATGTTGCTTCCACCCCGAATTCCAGAATAGTTGGTCTCCTTACTTCATATTAGACATTTATCCTTAGCGTTGTAGGCGTACCCGCTGCATTTTTCGCCACATGGGCAGTTCAGATTCCCCCAGAGTGGGACGGAAAGGTGCCCTTGCCTTGTCATCAGGTTAGCCTTGCCTTTAGGTGTAGTTGCTAAGTCGATTCTTTGTTCATCCAGGTGTACCCTCCTTCTATAGCACTAACGGGCGTCTTCCTTTTCGCCACGACAACCGCCCGAAGCTCCAACGCCTTGTTGGGGTGGAATTGTGGATACACGTTCTTCAGCAATGTAATAATCACCTTTCCAGAACCCCACAACCAGGGAGGAACTCACGTCCAAGTTTATCCAGATCATGTACGGGGTGCTATACGCCATTTCCCCAGAAATATTTCCAGCCAAGGATAGAGGCACTGGCAATGGATTGGCGGCGGCGGCTACCCGCGTGTTCGGCCTCATCGTAAGTCTTGTCAGCCGATCTTACCCAACTACCTGCGAGTGATGAATTCTCGCTCTCAAGGCTCCGATAATTGCGCTTTACGCGGACCTTTCTACGGCTGTACCTGTTTACATTGCTGGGGCATTGATCATTTTCGCAGGTTTGTTAGCACTACTGTTGCCCTACGAACCCAGAGGCAAGGCCTCGATGTAGTTTTAAATCTGGAACTCTTGAGACTACTGTAGTGTTTCGACCGATCGTTCATGTAACGGGTAACCGAACAATAGTACGTGTAACGCTGACAGTGAACATATTGTTGACATATAACAAAACAAGTTTTTTGAGCCATAAAAACTGACGATATTCCCGCCTGCAGTGAGCCAAAAACTAGGGTGATTTCGGGACCTGAATTTGACATGAATGAACAAAAATTCTGGGTGTAACGAGTAACAACTGGTCATGAACAATGTGCCCTCTGAACAATATAGGTAACATAGCCTGAACAATTGGTCGAAACACTACATGTGACTTAAAACGGGAAAGAAACATGGTGTAGAATCGAATGTTTGGGTGTCCTATTAGGTTCGTAACCTTTCGTCGAATGAGGGAGAGAACCTCGAAACCTCTTAGAAGGAACGGCCACCAGTCTAGTGTCCCATGAATAGAAGTTTAAGAGTAGGAGATTCTTGCACGAGTTGCGATCTTTTGGGACATGCAGTTTGGACTTCCAAATGGAGTGCTGCACAAAAAAACTGGGAAGTCCCAAGGCGAATGCTGGGGTCAATGGACTTGCGTTCCTAAGGTTAGTAAGAGGTTGGAAGCAGCAAGACAGTTGAACTTGAAGAAACATTTTTTTGACCTCCTTGTCGGTGAAGGATATATAGTCTAGCACGCAAGGATTGCGCAAGAGTGCATTAGAATATCGTGGAAAAATGGCACCGCACAGTTAAACTAAAATTCAGCGAAGTCTGGAAGGCCCGGCAACTGCATTTCCTTCCAATCCAGCCACCCGCCGAGGGGCCTCATGGTTAGCTCCTTCAAATACATCCCTCATTTCCACGTCCTGCGCGTCGGAGGCCACGGTTATCGGAGCCAAGGAAGACGTCGGCAGCAAATACTCCACATCCTCAAACATATGTGGGAATAATATCGCCAACATATCATCGACCTTGTAGATGAAGTCGCCGCGGTGTTTGTTATCCTTGCCGCTACGTTTCTCTCGAGCGACCTCGTCCACGGCTTGATCGTGCTCCTGTGCAAAGGCCGAGACACTTATGGTGCCCCAAGCGTTTTCTTTCGTATATAAAGAGAGCCCTTTACGTGCGGCGAGATCCAAGATGTTACGTTCAACGGTATCTACATGAAAGTTGAGTGTTTGAATATTTTGAAGAGGAATCTGATCGGGACTAACCTTCTGCATAGTAACAATACACTTCCGTGGGTCGAGTTTGCCCAAGGCGATCAATTCGAGCGATGGCTAAGAGCACGATTAGGTAGATGTCTTAGAAATGGGGATGGTTTCCACGACTTGCCTTGGATTTCGAAGCTATGGTGGACGACACTTTCAAGCAAGAACACTCGAGAGGCACAGGTAACATTTAATCCTGCATTTTCTCGTTCTCTACCAGAAAAATGTTCAGGAGAGTAATCCGGCGAAATCTCACAAACCATACCCATGGAGGAGAAGAACCAGAATAGTTGGGTCTTTCCTGAATTTATTAATGGCGCTCCCGTTTGCCGATCCTTGGTCAATACGCAAGCATGGAATACCGTTTTCCCTTAGAGCCACATCAACAACTAGGTAAGAATTAGCCATGAAGGTCAAATCACGTTAGAATGGTCCTTACTGTGCAGAGAATCGGCCCATGCAGAAAAAACGATGCTCTTTGCTCCGGGATCGGTGATTTTGAGATGTGCTAGATGTCGGATGAGCGCTTGTATCTTGCTGCCGAAGTCGCCGTACGTCTCCATCATTTGGATGTCGGAGAAAAGCGACTCATCTGGAGGCAGTCGCCATGATAAACGAGGATCCCAAAATAAACATTGGATAAGGACAAACCGATTGTATTATATGTTATTTGGCGATGCGATTGTGGTACAGGTTCGCCAGCCACAAACCGCGGCACAGGTGGCTCTTTTTCCACCGCATTCACGGTGAATCTCTGGACTGTGTCAAGATCGACGGCAACACTAGCACAAGTGTTGAGTCACCAGACAGACGGTACAAAGAAGAACGATTGAATTACCGGCAGACGGGGCATGTCTTGCTGCCCTTTCGAAGGAGCCAGGCTTTCATGCAGAGCTGTTGCATAATGTGAGGGATACGCGAGAAACAAAAAGCTATGTTGGTATACCTCACAGAAAACATGGGCACTGGGAAGAGGATAGATGAATGAGCAGCCTTGGGAAGATCAAGGAGAGTTACCATTGCGTGATGTATCCTCGATTGAAATCACATCGACAGAGGATACATGCTTTATCATCTTCGTCAATATCATCGTCATCCTGCGTTTGGGATAGATTCTCGAGGTAACGTTGGCGGGCACGCGCCGTGTTCATCTTGGCGTCCAAACTAGCTTTGTCAATTACACATGCTTGGATAGCAGCTTCTAATGATTCTTCCTCCCATTCGACGTCCGCCACAGAGTCGGATATTTCTTGCAACTGTCGGAAGTACAGGATGCGCTGGTTAAATGCCTTTCGCAGAAGTGCCAAATCGGCTTCAAGCTTCTCATGAAGTACAGCTATAACAAACGATTAACCTACTAATCATCTGGTATTCGGTGTGAACACACCTTGATCGCGCATCAAACCACGCATCATGTCGACGGCTTCGTCGACGATCGCCTTTTCTGGATGGCTTGATGGAAAAATCTTCATGCCAACAGCGTTGAGATCAATTAGTACCTTGAAATAATTGAAGTCAGTCAGATCGATGAAGTTAACAAGGACCATGAACATACACTTTTGACACAACGGTTTTGAATACCCAGCATGAGGTCTTTCCGCTGCGCGGACAACGTTTTGAGCAGGACCTCGTGCTCAGGTTGAATATCCAGCCCTTCCGGAACATTTCTCATATCAAACTCCTCTGCCATCTCAGCGGCTTTCATCGCGGCCTGGGTCTGACGAAGTTTCTTCTCCCGGGCATCGTGAGCAGCGAGCAATGTACGCTCGCTAACCATGGCCTCACGTCTATCAGCCACCAAGGCTGCGTATGCCTGCAAGTACGTCTCGGCCTCTCCTTGGTCGTCTAAGGTTCTCTGGTACTCCTGACCATCGGCCGTCTCGTCTTTCTCTGGATTGAGAGGCTTCGTCAGGAGGGCCGTGAGATGTGTCCTCCATTTCCAGATAAGGTTGCTTTGTTCATTGAGGACTTCCTCGATCATGATGTTGGCTTCTTCCATCTGCCGACAGGTTGTGAGTTTGTGCTAAAAAGGCTACAGAAAAAAACATACGAGCTCCGTAGATCGGATGCCTCCTTGTCCCAGGAACGGTGTTTCTATGAGTAATTCTTCGAGAGTCAAGTTTTTTCTTTCGGCATTGTTGGACAAGGCAGTTACAGCTTTGTTTGCATCGTCTTCCGTCCCTGAAATACACCAAAATAAAATCATTAAATTCGTCGCAAACTTTATCAGAACGATACTTGCCTTGAAGGAGCTGCCTTCTCAGTTTCTCTGCGGCGTCGTACGCTGCGTCTTCTTTGGCAGAATCACCAAGAACATGCAGGACATCTCCTTGCAAGAACTTGACTCGATGCAGAATAAGAAGTCCCTCACGTAGCCGTTGTTTGAGAGTCGTGCGCTTATTCCGGTGTTCTTCTCCTGCGGGGGTCTTCGGCAAGCCCTTGTCTTCGGGGTCATCTTCATGATCAAGACCTTCATCGCCTTTCTCTGCCCTTTGCGGCGCCTTGCCCTTGCCCTTATCGTTAGCATCTACCACGGCCGAAGTCTCCGAGGTCGCATGCTCCCGTCTGACTCGGGCTGCCTCCTCGGACTCCTTCAACTCCCTGCCTTTGACGTCGTGTCTGACCAAAGCGTCTCGTATCTCATCTAAAAACTGATTGACGTCCTTTTCGGCGGAGTGGAGCGTCCTCAGAGCACTTTGGTAGTGATTATTCACAGAATCGTCTTTCTGCTGCAATTGAGCCCATCGGATAAGCAATTGGATCTTGATGTGGTGAGTTGCATTAGCCATCGGGGTGGAGATAGAATGAAGGTAAATTCACCTTGGCCTGCCAGTCAAGCATGACCGTCCTCCAGTTTAGATCTCTCATTGTCTATGTTTTAGTGTCAGTTACGAATTGTGACGTTTTTGAATGGTAAAGACGTACCTGAAGAACGGCATCCATAGTCTTGAGGGCACCCGGCTTATAGAGACCATCGGTTTTTCTTTGCAATTGACCGACCTAATGGCACACAATTAACTGGAATTTTTGAGTATCTGATGAAGGGAGGTACTTGAGGATGTGTGCAGATACCCCTTAGCCGTCGTAGTGAAGTCCGAAGTAGGTTTCCGTCCACTTGCCACCCAGCACTAGCGGCGACTCCTCGTGCATCAAGGCCCAGTTGGTGTAAAATCCCCTCAAGGGCTTGGTCATAAACCTATTCGTCAATAACTGTCAGAATACGAATAAAAATAGCTTTTGGTAAATGGCGCCCACGTACATGACGTTCGATTTTGCCTAGCTCAATTCCCACTAAGTAACGGGTTTGCTGAGGAATCGTGAGCTCGTTTTTGACATTCGACTTCATAGTCCTGCGTAGTGCGCATGTGAGTTGGATAAGAAAGTTAGACATGAAAGAAAACTTACCTGATCCCATAGTGCCGCAACAGACCTGAGAGCTCCTCCGAGAATCCAGGTTTCAACAACCTCTTCCATAGTTGAAGGTTACCTAAAATCTGATCGACGCGCAAGAACCTTCAGAAGCAGATCAAAATCGAGCATAAAATCGAGCATAAATAGTAAAAATGCACTTCAGAACGTGAATGAGATCTGACATCTGCGCCTTTGCCGGCGTTCCTGAAACGGCCAACGATGACAAGCGAGGGATGAACGACACCATCTCGCTGTTAAGCATATAAGTAAGTTGCGCGTGACTCTCGTCGGGAAAAACCTTACGCTGCCTGTCCACCTCCAACCATCTGGACCTCATCCATGACAACCCGCTTCCATTCAACCATAACCAAAGGACTTCGCGCTACCTTAACGGAGGAATATGCAGCATCTTCTCGTCGCCACCTGTCAGGCGCAGGACGTGCGACATGAATCTCGGACCGAAGGATGGCGTAGGTCGTGATCACCACGTCGAATTGCTGGACATAATCGCACCACTCGAGGTATTTACCATCATTGCCCTTAGTCTTGATATCGTTGTCGACGGTAAGCAGTGCATTGTCTTTCGCCTTTTTCTTTGGCTTGTTGGTGCGCGCTAGGCGCTCAAATTCGAGCGGGCTATTCGTAATCGGGACGTTGACTTTGGTCCATCCTTCATAAAATAGGACTTTAAGAGTCGGCGCATGGGTCGCCAGCTCTTCCCTCCACTGAGGCGCCAAAGCCGGGGGTGTGACAATGAGTGTCGACTAAAAGAGAAGGTTAGATAAAATTATGAAACGAAAATAATAAAAACACACTTTAACTGCCTTGACATCGAGCCTCGAGATAGGGTCCCACCGTGATAAAGATGGCTTCCACTCCGGAGGTGCCGGGTTTAGAAGAATCAAGGCAATGGTCTCTACAGTCTTGCCCAGCCCAGGTTCCTCGGCCAACATTCCACCCAGAATCGTGGGCAACTCCGGCTCGTCTTCCGAGAGCTCGCCACTCAAGCGGTTCAAAAACCAACGACGGTTTCCCTCCATGACTTCCTCCCAGAACGAGAACGAACTTGAGTTTTCTTGAGGAACGATTGTCCCCTCCGCTGTGACAGACATGCCTTCCTTCTCCAGCAACCAGGCTACGCTCCTCCGTTGAAAGGGAAGAAGCGTGGGTAATAGATCTTCTGGTTGCAATGCATCTACGGCTTGCTGCGAGGGAAGAGGAGGAGCCGAGCCCATGATGGAGTAAAAGGTGGAAACCGTGATAGGGTCGTTTACGTCCGTCGAAATGATGTCTTCTGGAAGGTATGCCGCTCGGAGAATACGTCTCTGTGAATCTTCGAGAGCGACGAAATCCTTCTTGAGCATGCCCTTCTTGTGCACGACGGGCTCGAAAGATGCAGGAAGAATGATAGAGGCTATGAATTCCAGCTCGAGCGAAAAGTTGGGCACCGACCGACAGCAATTCGTCATCTTGCGGATAAACCCGAATCCTCAAGTTCGCTGTAACGTTAGCTCTTCTATGAGCCTGCAGGATTTGAATCGCCGACAGGATGTCCGCTGCCTGAGGTGAACGAAAATCGTTCGATTCCTCGTCAATGGTGAGCGGTGGAACAAGTAACAGCCACGGTGGACCGTCTATGGTGCCGTAGCGAGAATCCGCAGGCACGCCAATAATGCGGCCTTCATGCTGTGCAAACTGCACTTCCCCAAGTTCGACGGTTTGGGGAGAAGAGAGAGACTCACTCAACGCAAAGAGAGTTTTAGAAAGCTCTTCGTCTTGAGCGTTCCATTTCTGCGCTAACATCGGAGACGCTGTCCGCGGGGAATAGTGGATTTCAAGAACATGTCGAAGGACAGGGACACTATCTGCTTCAGGCCGCCCGCTGTTGTTAAAAACGCGAACATGTGGATATGAGAGCGCAGGGTCACAGAGCTCAGGCTCTGACTCGACAGAACTGTCGAGTTCGTCCTCTCCAACATTGTTATCTCGAGAGTCTTCAGAAGTCTTGACACGCTTCGTTTTTCGAAACGCCTGGGATGGCCCAGAGGCCTTGCGCTTGGACATGGATTTCGCACTTGGGATTTGATGTATCGCCGAAGCAGACAGAATTTTAGTCAATAAGGGGATGTTAAGGTTAGGCCTAAAACCTTCGTTGCGGTAACGAGGCCAAACGCCGCTTGCTTGTGCATGAATGGATTCATTGTGGATGGAGAACGACCCCCGCATCGGCGAAAGGAAGAGATGATGGCGGTTCGGAGGAAGGAGTGAATTGATGACTCGAGGCACCAAAATGAATAAAAATCACGGTCACGCGAATTTCACGTGACATAATTAAGACATGTACATATTAAAGAAAGCGTGTATTAAAAATACAAATAAATTTTTTGTCGGAAATGGAGAGTAAAATGGAACGAGAAACAGGGTGTAACCGAGGAGACTGAACCTTAGTTCTTCGAAGGAGCGGTAATGGGCATCTCAGCGGTAGCCATCGCACCACGATCAGCCGGACCGGCCATCCCCTTCTTTGCAGCGAGCTCATCCATGTGCACGGCGCTCTGCAAACCGATTAATCAGAATCGATCGCCGCCGAAATAAAACAGCATACCTTTCCCAAATTCAACTCCTTTTCCAACGTTTCCGCAATTCCATCAACGTGACGCTCGCACTGACTATGAATCATCACCTTCTCACGTATCTGATCATGAGGGATCCCAGAGGTAACCGAACCGCCACCATGGATGAAAGTCTCCAATGGAATAGATGGATGAACCTTAGACTGGTGCACGACAGGCGCCTCGTGTGTGATCTCATGGATAGGGATCGTCGTGTGGATGTGCTGTCTATCTATAGCTGTGTAAACAGGTAAAATATGTTGGAGTTAATTTCAAATAGTAATGATAATGATAATGACGCATACTTTCTTTCCTGATAATGGGCTGGACTACGTGATGGACGTGGTGGTGAATGTGCTCATTGACAACGGTGCCCTTGTCGATGATCATACGCTCTTTCGGGGCGTGTGTCTAGGCGAGTATGAGAAATGTCTACCCAAATTGAGGGAAAGGACTGACCAGAGTGTCATGATGTTCATGGACCAGATCTTGGAAAAGGGTGTTCTGCTCGGGCATGGCGGCATGGGTCTCGGTAATGCGAGTCACAGGATGAGTCTAAGAAGACAGTTGAGATGAATGTAAAGTCTTTCCTTGTATGGAAAGCGCACCACATTTCGATGTTGCTCGGGCAATTCCTCAGAAGCGGTCACAGGTTGAGTGTGGTGCTGAATATGATGAACTAAATAATATGAGAAATTAGAAACAACGCAAGTAGGAATTAGAAGACTTACTGTGACGTTCATGCTCTTTGACCCGGGCGACTTCTTCCGTTTCTAGGTGTCGGATCCGTTCGTGGACTACGGCTGAAGAAAGAAATCAAAGTTGAGTGCACAAAATACGGACTCCTAACTCACGATGAAGCCGATCGGTCACTTCCACCGCTTTACTGTCCGGCATCGACTCCATTGAAATATGGCCGAAGGTATGACCGCCTTCGAGGGCTGCCACAGGAATATCAGAATCAAGGATGGCGGGGACAGGACGACAGAACTCACTACTAACGCGTCCAGTTCCGAGTTCGCCTGTATCCCGACGAGTTTCCGTGATACCAGTGTCACCACCAGTGCCAGAGGTGGAGACGGGAATCGCCGGTCCTTGCTCATATGTTCCAGTATCACGGAAACCGCTCTCACGTCTGAGAGAGCCAGTGCCGGATGTAGCAGTGCCAGACCCTGTAAGGTCAGCCCTGGTTCCGCTGTCGCGAGCTGAAGAAAAAGAGTAGGGCTAAATATTAACCGGAGAGCAAATGAATCAATAACCCACTAGAAATACGCTGAGTGCCGATATGAGTGCCGCCTAGACTACCTCCAGCGGCGGCAGCAGCGTCCGTCCCATATCCGACAATGCCCTGCGAACCACGGTTACGCTCGGCTCGCTCGATCTCCTGCTCCAATGCGAGGTCGCTGGGTTTGCCTGTGGTTCCGGGTCCGGTTCCAGAGGGGATCCGGTGGCTTTCGAGAGAAGAGGCCTCGTTGCTCCTGCTCCGGGTTTGGGACATTCGACGCTGGTCTTCGTCTGTGTGGTGGCTCCCAAGTATGTTTTGGACGGTCGACCCAATTCCCATTGTGATATTTTGGATGAAGAAAGGTCTGAGGGGTACAAGCGGGATTAATGATGATTTATAGGCAAGAGTGTGTCAGTTCGAATTCGTCATTCTGGTTCAGTTTTTGTGGAGAACTCAGATTCAAACATGAGACGCTAACGATCGTGGTCGGACCATCGCGCAAAGTAAGGATCCTTCCGTTAGCTATTTGCACCGTTGAGCCGCAGTCAAAATACAATGAAGAGATTGCATTCGGTCAGTGAGTATTTGAGTCGGGACTTGGCTGACATAAGGCCGTGATTCAAATCTGTACGCCACAGAACATTTCCTAATATGGGGTTCGTAACTAATTATAATTTATGGGACTTCTCAAGGTAAACAACGCAGTCTTCAAATTCTATTTTGTGTTGAAAGTTGGTTGA
>Ga0307517_10002065_pt1 | contig 32703 bp, 31 predicted proteins | sample 23_EM_MG_FD_194515 | JGI IMG/M metagenome (GOLD analysis project Ga0307517, IMG submission 194515) | Populus trichocarpa ectomycorrhiza microbial communities from riparian zone in the Pacific Northwest, United States - 23_EM | ecosystem: Host-associated > Plants > Roots > Unclassified | place... | reverse complement strand
GTTGATAAAATCATCTGCTGAGAATACAGGATAAAATTCTTCCGCCATTACTTTAGCGTCTGCAGTTCCAAGTCTGAATATGATAATAGTACCAACATTCCCTAATATGGCACTGCGTACTTCTTCAGCCAGTTGTTCTAAGTATTGATGTGTTAAAAATAAACCGATCTTATATTTTCGGACTTCCGAAAGCATGGTGGTAAAGGAAGTAGTAATAAACGAGTGGCATTCATCTACAAAGACCATAAATGGCTTTCTTTCCTGTTCAGCTACATTAGCCCGTCGCATAGCGGCAGTTTGAATACTGGTTACAATGAGGCTGCCTAATATTTGCGATACATCTTCGCCAATAATTCCTTTACTAAGATTGCATATGAATATCTTGCCTGTGTTCATTATTTCTTCGATATTAATTCCCTGCTGTTGCCCAACGATACCCTTTAGTACAGCATTCGAATTAAATACTCCCGCCTTATTTAAAATTGGCATAATGGACTCAGCTTTTAACGAGGCAGGGTATCTGTCAAACTCATTATACCAAAAGGAAAGGATAGCGGAGTTATCCGTGTATTGCAGTACCAGGTTACGAAATGCCTGGTCGAGCAATAATGGCTGTATGTCCAATACCGTGGCTGTAGGGTATTCCAGAAGCGTTAAAATGGCATAACGAAGTATATATTCCAATCTCGGCCCCCAACTGTCTAACCATATCTTTTTAAACGCCAGAACAAGCTCAGAGGCAACCAAATGCCGTTGTTCAATCGGCACGCCATACAGCGGGTTAAAGCCTGGGGGATGGGTAAGGTTGGTGGTATCAAAGTAAATAACATCCGGTTTCCGATGGACTGGAATATTTTGTAACAATTTAAGGCAAGCATCTCCATGCGGCTCTATAAGAGCCACCCCATAACCTTTGTGAATGTCGTCAACCGCCATATTCAATAACAAAGACGTCTTGCCACTTCCGGTTTTTCCAATACTGTATATATGGCTGTACCTGTCTTGTAATTTAATTCCAAAGAGCTTGTTTGTGTTGCGCCAATTTGTAATGCCAATGGGGGTGAATGGTTGCGAATTATCATAAAAATCAGTCATGTACTGATTTATGTTATGAAAAAAATCGTACATATAATAGACAGGTAATATAGCGATGATACTTAAAAATGCCCGTCTTATGTCACTTGCAAGCATTTGAAATAATTTGGGAATGGAGATTTCGGAAGCGCAATTACAAAAGTTTATGGTGCTGTATGAAAAAGAATTTGGCATAACGCTCTCGCCTGCGGAAGCACAGGTCTCCGCTTCAAGTCTTCTGCGTTTATTAGCTATATCAATACCACCACTTGAAATACATAGAGAAGATGATACTATATAAATGCTGGATGTAAGGAAATAACCCTAACATAATTTTTGTACCTGATGAGGGGCAACGATTACTTACGTCCAGCAGACAAGAGTGTTTATCGTTGTCCCTCTTTGCGTTTATGATTATGAAAAAGACCAAATATTTTATATATGTCCGAAAATCAAGCGTGGGGGAAACCCAGCAGATACTCTCAATTGAGGGACAGCTTGGTGAATTGCAAAAAATCATCCAGCGGGATAATTTGACCGTTGTTGATATTTATAAGGAAAGCAGGTCGGCGCATATCCCCAATAACCGCCCAAAGTTTGATGAAATGATGAAGCGTCTTGCAAAAGGTGAAGCCAACGGCATTATTACCTGGCACACCAACCGCTTAAGCCGTAACCCTAAAGAAAGCGGGCACATTCAGCAAATGCTCCAGGATGGCCTTATTGCCTCCATAGTTCTGCCATACCGGCATTTTAAAAGCGAAGATAACGCATTGCTCTTTAGTATTGAGACCAGTGAGGCCAACCAATACAGCCGGGACTTGTCCGTTAATGTAAAGCGCGGACTGAAACAAAAATATGAGCTTGGCCATCCGCCAAGTTATGCGCAACTCGGCTATTTAAATACAAAATCGATTATCCGCGGCTCCAATCAAATCATCGAAGACCCTGAACGCTGGCATATTGTACGTAAAGGTTTTGACCTGTTGCTTTCAGGCGCATATACGGTCCCGCAGATTCTGGATGTTCTGAATAATACCTATGGGCTACGGACACGTCCGGGAAATGTGAAAGGAGGAAAACCACTTTCAAGAAGCGGGATCTACAGAATGTTTACCAATCCATTTTATTACGGGGTATTCTATCGCAATGGTATTCAATACAAAGGGGCGTACAAGCCAATGATGACGGTACAGGAGTTCGATACCATACAAGCCATACTTGGACGAAAGGGTAAACCACGTCCTAAACACCATGTATTTGCGTATACAGGTCTTATGACCTGCGGTGTGTGCGGCAGTGCCATTACTGCCTGCGAGAAACAAAAACTCATCAAAAGCACCGGTGAGGTAAAAACTTACATACTCTACCATTGTACCCGGCGAAAAAAGGGTGCAGCAACCTGTACAGAACGCTCTTACATGCCGGTACAGGTTTTAGAGCAACTCATCACCGAAGAGTTACGCCGTTACCAGGTACATCCCGCTTTCAAGGAATGGGGATTAACGGTTGCACGGGAAAATTATCAACATGAAGCCGAACAGCACAAGCAGCTTGTCCATGCCCAAAACGCTCATGAAAAGCGTTTGCTGCAGGAATTAAACAATCTGATTGACCTGAGGATTTCCGGCGGCATCAGCGAAGAAATGTATTTTCAGAAAAAGGGCGAAAAGGACGAGCAACTATTTCGGGTACAGGCAATAAAACAATCCCTTGAAAAAAGGGTGAAAAATTGGATAGAGGAGATAGAAGGCCAGTTTAATTTTACGATCAAAATCGTTGACCGTTTTCAAAATGGCGAGCTTATCACCAAAAAAGAAATTTGTCACGATTTTGGTTGGAACTGGATATTAAAAGACAAAACACTCTTAATTGATAAGCCACAATGGTTGGAAGCATTCAAAAAATATAAAAACTCTGTTGAAACTGTTTTTGGGCAGTTTGAACCAGAAAAAACCTTTGAGGCTAAAGGGGCTAATAACTCTTTGGACATTGTTCGTCCCTTAATGTGCGCCCTGGTGGACGAAGTGAGAACCGAACCTCAAGTAATTAACGAAACCACTGGTCCTTCGACATCCCGGATTGCTGCATAATACCTTTCATGGTACGTGGTTTAATGGCAATACTTCCATGATACGGTACGCAGACTTGGCGGAAAGTTTTGGCAACTGTTCCGATGAAATAATGGTGGCTACCGCGCGTATGGTTCAACTGAAACCCGTGTTCTCTCAGTACCTCAACCACTTCCCTATATGTCCAATTGTTAAGATTGTTGGGCATAAAAGGGTATTAAACCGTGGTAACGCCATAAGTGCTGATTAAAAATGGCGATCGGACTTTCTTAGGTGCAGTAACAATGCTCCAGAGTTTCTCATATTCGGGATCAGCTTTTTGGTTCAGCGGCGATACGCGAACCCCCTTTATCTTCTGGATGGATTGTACATAACCTTCAAGGGCGTCGAAGAGGTTTAGGAGCGCAATGCGGGGATCATCGGCTGATTCGATAATATTAAACTCCAACCCGGCAGCATACCACGCGTCCTTATCCTTAAATACAATATACCGTACTTGTCCTTTTTGAGGGGTATTCATACAGATATCTTAGCAGGGTATGGGGGTATCTGCAAATGGGGATAAATTTTATACTCAGGGTTAACATTTACCCTCCTATTTTCACTCATTCTTCTCCGGTACACTGGTGAAAACTTCTTTAAAATTTTAAAAAATGTACCGTATGAACACCGAACTCTCAACGCTTATCAGCATCGCAGCAATTGAAGACTTCTATTTATTAGTGAAATGGCCCTATGTGCAAGACCTCATGGACTATGCATGGTTTCAAAAGGAATGCTATCTGCATCAGCCCTTTCCTGAACAAGAGTATTTTCCATCAGCCTATTTTGTTCCGTTGGCACGCATTCTTGCACTCAAACAACCAGGGTAATGCCTGGTTTTTCTTTTCACAGCAATAAATTGCCATTAAGGAGACTACCATGCTGTTGAGGACTACAGTGCATGTTGTCAGGAGAAAAAACCGTAAACACAGTGGTGGAATGGTAGATATATTCTTTTTGGCCCGATTAATGAGTTAATAGGTATTCCAAAGACTTCCATTGAAGATTTCGCGTTAAATGATAGTCCTGGAAATCCAAAACAGCAATGACGTCAAAGTCATCGTAATCTAAATTTATGAAGTCCAATACAGGACCTTTGTCATTCTCGATTGCATGAACAAATTTCGCAAACCCTTCATGATCCGTGGGAACCATGCATAAATGGCTGATTACTTTCCCTTGAAACTTGGTTCCTTCTAAATATCTGTTAATATCTACAAGTGCGGTGGTTTGATCTTTTTTCATCTATAAAAGTAACAAATCACTTTGAGGTTTTGCCGATAATATAGTTACTTGGATTATAAACAAATTAGGAAATGTAAACAAAGTGCAAAGCGGTTGGGTGACAATGATTTTCCATCTTCTTAGAGAAAGCATTAGTTAAACGGGTGAACCTACGCATATACTTATGCGTAGTTAAGTTTTGACCTTCTACATAGCTTGTAGATACATTTTCGGCTACGGCTTACCAATTATTCTTGATAATTATTGTATCGATAATAATAGTCGTAACTTGCTATGTTTCAGCTATCTGCGAGGCGCGAGATGCGTATACATTTTTTGAGCGTTTTTTATGCTATTCACTGTATATTAGTCACCTACATTTGTTAACCAACAATTGATATGCAGTTCAGAGTAAGAACAACTTTAAATTACATTACGGAGATAGAATTTTTTTGTGCGACTCATGGATTAGATTCGCCAGTGTCTTATCGGGATAAAATGATTGGCGAAGTGAAAATGGCGGAGATTGATGATAGCTATATAAATTACTTACTTACAGATCACCAGGAAGTGTATGCAGAGTTCATGGAATTAATCATGAGCTTTTTATAATTACCGTTAAAACACCGATTGCATACCAATTGATAATAAGTATATATCAGTTACCTAATTAGGATTCGATTTTAGCAATTAGTTTCATGAACAGGAACATTAACAGTTGGGCAAACAAGGTAATTGGTTTGGTTATTTTGCCATAGGGGTGATTAGAGTAATGCACAAGCAATCACATTAGAAATGATTATATTTATTCAATGGAAAAGAGCGTAGAAGACATTGAGAACAGTATAGTATTATTCTATGAAGAGTTAGCCAAACTAAATGAGCTAAATAAAACGGATAAGCCATTAAGGGAATATGTTAGAGTTCATGCGAACTTTGAAAAGAGCAGGCATATAGTGCGTCTTTGTTTTATGGCTGAATTAACTGACTATCGGCTAAAAGCTGCCTGTGAAGCATTGTTCACTCATTTATTTCCTTATCCGGTGGGCACTCCTGTACTTTTTGATTTATCATGTGAAGATCAAAGTTTGGCATAATCCTAAGCAGCCCCTTTTGATTAATCACATTAGTTTTAAATAGTTTATCATTCTCAAGAATAATATAATTAATAGCATGCGATGTTTGCAGCAAAACCATCGGGTTGTTTTTCACTTTTAAACAATGTCAGGTTTTAAATTAAAACTTCACGTTATAGGATTTTTCAATTATTTAATGCGGTGTCCCTTGAAACCAGTCTATCTCTGTTTTCTCAAGGTATGCTTAAAATGCCCCCCTATTTTCCTTCCCTTCCCTCGCGTACAATCAAAGAAATTCTTTGAAAACTAAATCAGTACGCCATGAACTCAACACAATCCATTGATGTCTATCAGATTATCACTAACCGCATTATTGAACAATTAGAAGGACAAGTTATTCCCTGGAGAAAACCTTGGACAGAGGCGGGCCATCCGCAAAACCTCATCACCAAGCGTCCGTACACCGGTATGAATACCTGGCTCTTGGCATCGCTGGGCTACAGCCAAAATTATTTCCTCACCTGGAATCAGATACAAGATGCAGGCGCTAGCGTTAAAAGAGGTGAAAAAGGGCACATCATCATCTTTTGGAAGTATTTGCCACAAGACAAAAGAGAAGATACCGAGCAGGAGCAACGGTCAAAAGCATTATTGCGCTATTACCGCGTTTTCAATATTGCCCAGTGTGACGGTTTGCCGGAAGTGCTCAGCATTCCCTTTGATCATTATGAGATTTCCCGAATGGGAGCATGTGAAGAAATCATTGAGCGGATGCCGAACTGTCCTGATATTAAGCATACCAAGCACCAGGCATGCTATGACCCGCTCAAGGATGTGATCAGTATGCCCAAGCAAGGCACCTTTGCCACTCCCGAAAGCTATTACGGCACGCTCTTCCATGAACTCATTCACAGTACGGGGCACCAAAGCAGACTGAACCGAAGAGGTATCGTTGAAGATCACAACTATGCGTCCATCCCCTACAGCATGGAAGAACTCATTGCCGAGATCGGGGCCTGCTACCTCAATTCCGTTGCCGGTATCATAGACAAGGAGTTTGACAACAGCGTGGCCTATATCAAGGGCTGGATCGATGTCTTGCGCAATGACAAGCGCATGATCGTCTTTGCCAGCGGCCAGGCACAACGAGCAGTGGAGTATATCTTAAATGTGCAAACCTCGGTTAAAAGTGAAGAGATGCAGGCAGAAACTATTGAGACCCAGTGATGGGTCTTTTTTATTCAATATCCTTTCTGAGTGCGCCGTCATACTTCCCATTTTGAGTTATCGGCAAAAAACGGTGTCTTTCTTTTATCCCCCGTTTTCTCAAAAAGGCAAAAAGCGCCGCAAAGGTGGTGCCCGCAGCACATACGAGCGCATAATGGTTTGAAAGCATTTATGCGCATTCCGCCATTTTTTCAAACCACCCTGCGGGACTTATAGCTCTCCTGTGCTGCTTTGGACACCCTTGATGTGCTTTCTTTTTCCCTTTTCTTTTGAAAAAGCTTTTCAACGGAACGGGATAAAGGAACAAGTAACAGTTTTTTTAACCTTTTAAACCCATTAGCAAATGGAAGTACAACAAAACAACGGCGCACACGTTCAGAACGGTACCGCCAAAGAAGCAATCAAAGTACCGCAAAATGGTACCAGTCCTAAAAAGGACAGCACTAACAAGCCTGAGGCTGAAAAGCCAAAGCCTGCTTCTGTCAAAGAGGAAAAGCCGGAAGTTCCCCAGGCCGGATTAGCAAAACTGGAAGAACCACAGGTTGGAACAGTGCAGGTGAAAGAAGAAGCACCGCCTGCTAAACCAGTATTGACCTTAGAGATCAAGCTGAAAGCTGTGGATGATCTGCATCGCAAAAGTGTTCAACGAATCAATCTTATTTCGCGCATCAATCAATTGGAAGCATTTGAGGTGAAATTGGCTACTGAACATGATGAGTTGGATGAAAACCCCTACCAGGGCTGCAAGCTCATTATTGAGGACGATAAACGCAGGCAGTTTATCACTACCACACCAGGCCTGATCAGATTAGTATCACAGTTCATCTTTGGTGCCTGTCATGAAAAGCTGGCGGAGATTGAGGCGAGTATTGTGTTTCCGAATGCTTAACATTCTTTTTAAACAATGCTCCACCGCGAGGCAGGGCATTGTTTTTTATCTTAAAAATACCGTTAAAACACGGGTTGTATATAATTGATTGTCAATGTACTTTTAATTGCATATGGAAACGTATCTAACCTATGTGTTACTTTCGCTTTATTATTGTTAATCAATGATAAATACATGAGTGAAAAAGCTGAGTAAATATATTTTTTGCGCAAACGGGAGATTAAGGATATATCGATGAAATATTATTAAATAGTATGGGATATAGAGAAATTCATGTTCGCCTTTGGGCCTTTGTTATTAGTCAAAAATTTACTAATCTAATTTTAGCCATAATTGCTGCGCTGAATTTTTATTTTTATTTCCATATCGGGGCCAAAGACAACTTCGTAAGTGATTTCGACGATAATCTATATATCACCCAGGAATGGGGGATTTTACATTTTAATCAGTTTATAAATATTAAAAACATTGGGAAGGAAACGGGCTCCGTCAGCAAAATTAAAGCTTATATACGATCTAAAGATTCCGGTCAAAAAAATTTCGAAAAACAGCTTTTAGCAAAGGATTTTATCGACGAGACTACTCAAATAAAAAAGCCATTATTAGATATTCCCCTTAATTCTACCGAATATTTTTATACACAATTGGATTTTTACAACCCTATCGAGCGGTTTGAAGATGACTCTACAACAATTCTCAATAATAAGTATATCAACGAAATAGAGATCGAGCAGAAAAAGGCTTCAATTAATAGGTACGTTGTAAAAGATATCTCCCCTGCCGCAGCAAAAGAAATTAAAAACTTTATTACTAAGAGAATGTCGGAGTTCCGACAGGGTGAATACGAATATATTGTCGAACTATTCAAGGATGGAGAAGATGAGCCATTTAACATTAAATGCTACTCATTCACTATTTATCAAGCTAATATAGAGGCATTAAGGGAAACAATAAAGATATACACAGAGTTTTATGCTTATAATAATTCGGGAGTAATACCTAGGCCCGCTATCAAAGTTAAACTTACCCATATTGATGATATCGAGGAAATAAAGTCCCTTAAAAAAGAAGTAAAATAACTACTTGACAAAAATTCACATTAATGATATGATTAGGAAAAGCTGATATGACGGTTTTGGGGTGACCAAAGGAGATTAAAAGACCTTTTTTGGTCACCTCAAAATCGTCAATAATGAAAAAGTATACTAATTTCAAAGAAGAGATACATTTAAAGAGATCAATTGATTCTGGCAATTTGTTACAAGGATGTATAACACTAGCAGCCTTATTTACATTTATTGTTATAGCCACGCTTGGCAACGAAAATCCTGTTTCAAGATATCTCGCATATCTCATAGAATTTTTGCTTGTATTCATTATCATCCTTATTGTAGTACCATTTTTCACAAAAGAATAAGTAATCATAATAGCCTCATTTGAGGCTATTTTAATTACAAAGGTTGGAGAATTTTTTACAGGAAATAAGGTATTCTTCTCTCCCAAACTCCACAAAAACTGACGCCAGGTTTCGTCAATTTGATATAAGCTTTTCAAGCACATATCAAATTGACCAGGCTTTTATTCGCTACCGCGAATGCTGACCTGTCATCCTTTTTGTCGGAGTAAGGTCGTTCATCATGAAAGCTGCTTCTGTCTTTTTTTGCCTTTCACTTCGTTGCAACACATAAAAAGTCAGCCGCTTTCTGTGTTAGGCTCGCCTGCTCTTTCGCAAACGGCTTCACAAATGCTTTCGCGTGTAATAACCTCCGCTAATCCTGACCACCTATTACACCCTGAAATCATTTGTTCGTGTAAGACATACCATCCACTCGCTGCGCTCCCTCTGTATGGACCGTTTGCTCAGCTCGCAGACGGCTTCGTTCCTCTGCGCCGTCTTTGGACGGCTCGCAGGTACAGTAATTTCGACAAAATGGCCTATTGGTTTATATATTTCCATACATAACCATTCCACTGCTTATACATGCCTTGAGCCACTTGGATAACCACTTTATCTTCAATGCAGTTTTGTCGGGCAGCTTCTCTTACGCTTGGGTACTGATTCACAAGTTTCCCTTCCAGATCATACTGCGCAACTGGTTTGCTGGTGGAATAATTCTTTTTCCAATTCGTCCGGTCAGCGGTCTTAAGGATAGATAGCAGCACCCTACCACGGCTGATGGCACAGAGCTGCTTTTCGCTATGGGTGACAGCTTTCAAGTTTTCCGGGCGGTTATTGTAGCCATCGCCGTCTATGTTGATCACATATAGGCCACCCTTTTCATAATCAAGATGAGGGTCGATAAAGGTCTTATAGATAACCCTGCGGGTATTGAAATAGTATTGGGTGTTTTCTATTGCCACGTGACCCGCAAATCAATCATAGGTTCCCCGGTTTTAAGGTTCCGGTTTTCGGCTACCGACTGGCTTAAGATTTGCCCTTTAACAAACTGCTGGCATAAACGGGGATGCGGAACAGTACGGTCCAGGGATTTTACCCGTCCTATTGTGGAGGTACGAGCCCTCAAAGCCCGGAATATCCTTCCATACTTCACCGGGCATATCAACCAGCGACTTGTTTTGATACGGCAGAAGTTTATCCAACAGTGACATAAAAGTAAAAGTACAAAGGTTCGGCCCGTAGGAAAACTTTTTCGGGGATTACAAATCGCTAACTTTTGAGCCTGGAAGATAATGTCCTGAATGGCAGCAGCACTCATGACATTATCGGGGACAACACCCAACCTCACCTTAAATAAGAGTATTACTTATGATTTTTCCATTTTAAATGACACGACTATGCGGTTTACTTTAACAGGATAAATGCCATACACCGATCCTACACCAATATGAGCTATGCCTATTATGGGATGGGGGAGATGTTTACCTACCCAACATCCCCAACTAAGACGAGATCATATTAATAGCCAAGTGATGTAGTCATTATTAGTAGAACAATCATTTTAGTTAATCGCTTAAAATTTATTTAAAACGATTAAAAACCTCCGATTGTTTTTTCAAATCACTCCACAATTTTTCATAAGCATCTTCTGCTCTATTAAAAACCCTAAAATCCAATCGCTCGCCTTTTTCGTCTAAACAAAAATATTCCCATAATGAATAGTTTTTGAATATTATATAGGCGTTGGGTTTAAGCCCCTCATCTATTGAGTACCATCTTTCTGGTATGTTATAGATTTTGATGTTATTTTTTAATTCTTCTAAGTTCATGCTATTTTTTTATCAAGGAATAAACTTAATATATTTCCCTTGCTCAAGATCACTTACAGACATAGGTAATTTATATTGGGTTCCTAAGCCTATATCCCATGCTGTCGGAGCTATTGTCGACTTCATAATTGGGAAAGATTTTTGAACTAGCCATTTAACGTAATCCGCAGGATCAGTGGTAGGTGGTAACGCGCGCATTGAAAAAGGTGTTCCAACTGGAGAGGCATATCTGCCACTTAGTGGCCCATATCGATCCATAATTTGGCCTGGCATTGCAACACCTGACTCCCAACTTCCCAAAGCTCCTCCGTTAGGTGGCCAATACTTAGCTAGAGTAGTAGTTTGGTTTATTGACTGATTCGTCATATTTTGCATGACGTCTAAGTTGTGCAAGTCCGCAGCCTGTTGTGCTTGCTGATGCTGAAACGCATCCTGTACCACTGCTGTGTTATATTCATCAGCAACCTGAAAAGCGCCTCGCTCATTTACGGCCCCAATTAACGACTCAGCTCCCGCTTCGGTTCCATACGCTTCTGCAAATCTAACTTCGATCGGTACGTGAGGAGCGAGGTAAATGAACGTAGAACCCAGGCCCGCGATCGCCCCGCCAACATTGCCACTCCTGGCTGAATTGGCGAAATCGACAACGCCCCCGAATGGCGAAATATGGACCATGAAATTGTAGAAACTGCCGATACCCTGGTCCCATGCACTAGTTGGCCGATCCGCCAACATACTTTCAGGCAACATAGCCCATCCCCCAAAAATATATCCGGGGTTCCACCAATTCGTTACGTCTTGGCCGTCCGGGTCAATATTTCTGATGGGATTATTATAAACATAATTGTAAGGGCTCCATCTTCTGCTCTTTTCAGCATCATTATCTACTGCGTTCCATCTGGCGGTTACTGGATTATAGTACCGTGCGCCGTAATCATACTCGTTCAAGTCAGTCGAATACTCTTTGCCGTTGTATTTATATTGAAATAAAGGGTTGGCCTCTAATGAAGCTATTTGTCTGCCAAAAGCATAATAGTCGGTTTCCTGGGCAATATCACTTGCTGTTGAAAATGTATTATTGTTATCCTCATCTCCGAACATAGCTCTCATATTACCCAAATGATCTGCGATTTGGTATTCAAGAATATAAGAGGAGCCAGAACCAGGAGGTCTGGCACGGCCTTCCTCGGTGTGGACAAACTCGATGCCATTAGCTGTGTACTCGATGCCATGAACATAGCTACGGTCTTCGGCAACAGTAGTTCCTTGTTTTATTATTCTCTCCAGCTTTTCACCTGAAGCTGAATAATTGAAGCTCAAGGTTTTTCCTGTAGAAAGTGTAATTAATGAAGGCAGGTTAAGTTCATTATAAGTAATTTGGGAAACACCAATTTTGCTATTTGTGGTTTCATTCCCGTTGGGCAAATAACTAAAATTACTGGTATAGTTTTCTGTACCTCCGTTGTCCTGAACACTAAGCAACTGGTTACTCCTCTGAGTCCCTGTCCCGTAATCATATGTAAGCTTATTTATATAAGTAGTTGCCGTTGCATTGCGGTTCAGTGATAATATATTCCCCAGTTCGTCATAAGTGACTGTTTCATTATATTTATCATTCCCTGAAGGTGCTTTGTAGTAAGAATACCTCAGGCGGTTTAATGGATCATAATTAAGAACATAACCTTTCAATTCCTGTGTCATACCTAAACCGGGAGGAACTAAATCTTGCCAACTGACAGTACTGATATTACCATTAAATTGCGGTGTTGTTCCTGTAAAACTGGTGTTAGGCTGATCGTAGTCTATTTGTTCAGCAAATAAATCTGACTGGCCCGGAAATGTTTCATCAATCAAATTTGCACTATTGGGATTATTTATCCTCGCTAGCCAGCCCCTTATATTGTATCTGTAATCAACATGCTGCAAAAAACCCGAAGACGGAGGGCTGCTGAACGTACTTGTGCTATGAAGGTGTTTAGTAATTAGCTGTCCAAGCTCATTATAATCATATTTCGCTAAATTAATTACCGGATCAGAATTATACTGCTGTTTATAAAGAATTTTTCTACCAGCCTGATCATAATTGTAACTATTTGCTATCGTCAGTTGCAATGCGGATGCCAAATAATGACTACGGACACTTTTTGTCGTAAGGCTATTAAAACTATACTGATTTTGAACAATATCATAGTTCCCGGCGCTGGTACTTCCGCCTTTAAATGATTGACTGATCGTTTCTACCAGTCTGCCGTATGTGTCATATTGGTTAACGCTGATTAGATAAGTAGGCGTGCTTGCACCGATGACATTTGCAATGGTACCGGTGGCTACTCCTTCCGGGGATTTATAAATTGTGTCTGCCGTTGGTGCAGTAAACACAGCAGCATTGGGGTTGATAGAGCTATTGCTCAAAAAGTCATAAGTATCGAAATAATTTACCGTAAGCACTTTCTTAGAGCTACTAACCGTATTGTCAGGATAGCTTGTATCAGTGTACCCATAATTGGATGTCACATTGGTGAACTTTTCCCAGAGAGATCCTGAAAAAGAATCTGCATTACTTTGTAAGGTAGACCTGGAACTTGACGTGGTATAATCTCCGGTGGCAATAACCCTACCCCTGGAATCGTATTTTGTAAAGGTCCAAAGGCCAAGAAGTAATTGCGAGGGGGTTTGGCTTAAAATTACCTGATCCAATTTATTGTAAACATTATATTCCCATTCTTTGCCGGGGACTTTCTTTTCTGTTAACCTATTCCGTCCATCGTAGTGATAGCCGTAGAAAAAATTCTTGAAAACGGCGTCCGATTCTGCAAAAGTGGTTGGTAAAGCAACGGGAATTGGAACAGTTGGTAACGGCGGAATCACGTAACGGAGGTTTCCTGCATCGTCATAAACATAATCAGTGTATAAATAGGTGGATACATCTGATTGTACTTTTTTACAGATTAATTTGCCATCAAAATCCTTATACTGGGTTACAGTATTTCCGTTTTCATCTTTTACCGTTGTTATAAGCAATTGCCCAGCATTATAATAAGCGTAAGACGCCCCTGTGCTATTAACAGTCCAAAGTCTTACTTCATTTGTGCTATTGGTTCCATAATTTAATTGTTGAGTATGGCCACCACCAATTTGCCAGGTGGTGCCCGGAAATCCTTGCTCAGTGATTCGTGCCAAGGGGGTAGACTCAAATATGGTCTGAGAATATGGATTTAATGAAGTTGCGTTATTCGGATATGGAGGATTTCCGGGGAGGTAAAAATTCGATTGTTCTGTAAGAGCATTTGGCCGAAATCCTCCTGGCGTTGTGCTGGAAATTGTATAGGGAAGGTAATTTGCTGACTGCCTACCCATCGCATCATAAACAGTAGGCTGTACCAAATCACTGTTAGTTGGTGATTGTTGACTATCAACCGTTTGCATAACCCGACCAAATTCGTCGTAATAAGTATAGCTTGTTTGTACAAGATAATTATTTGATGTATTGGCATCGAGTAAAGCACTTGAAGTGATAGCTGTGCGTGGCGTTCTAACACGCATATAGTTTTGATTACTACTTGTATTAAATATACTTCCAGTGATTTGAATATTTACTGTCGTACTACTCGTTCCGACAGCATTGTAAGCTGAAATAGTATAAGTACCATTTGAATTATTTGTGCTCGTTGGCGTACCGCTGATGATACCTGTTTGCGGGTTAAAATTTAAACCAGCAGGCAAGGCCGGGCTGATCGTATAGGGGGTAATGATGACTCTTCGAATCATGCTATTTCTAAAATCAGTTACAAACAAGTTACCTGATTGGTCTATATTGACACTCGATGGGCCATTTAAGGTAGCTACACTTCCAACGCCGTTAATAACGTTAAAACCAACCTGTGTTGTGCTGCCCACCAGCGTCGTGACTATTGACGATGGAGATATTTGACGAATCCTTATGTTGGTAAAGTCAGAAATGTAAAGGTTCCCGGAGTTATCTATCGCTGAGCCATTCGGCAAATTGAACATTGCTGATGCTGCCGCACCATCCGCAAACCCGGCTGTACCATTGCCCGCTAATGTAGTAACGACACCTGCCGGAGTAATTTTGCGGATCTTGGAATTACCTCTGTCAGAGACATACAAATTCGCGGACGCATCCACGGAGACCCCGTTAGGGTTAAAAAATTGCGCTCCTGTTCCAGTCCCGTCCGACGATCCCTGGGTACTTCCGGCAAACGTGGTAACTACTCCCGCGGCGGTAATCTTCCTTATGGTATTGTTTAAATAATCTGCCACATATACATTGCCCGCAACGTCCACTGCCACACCAGAAGGATGGTAAAATTGCGCTGCTGTGCCTGTTCCATCCGCCGAACCTTGCGTGCCACCTGCTAAAGTGGTAACGGCCCCTGCAGGCGTGACCTTCCTGATTGCGTTATTATTTTGGTCAGCTACATAGATATTCCCCGAAGTGTCGACTGCAATTCCCACCGGGTGATTAAAACTTGCACCTGAGCCTGTCCCGTTAGCAAAGCCCCCGCTTCCTGTTCCGGCCAGCGTGGTAACCACTGCTGAGGGGCTTATTTTGCGAATCAGGTCCGTATAAGAATCGGTGACATACATATTACCTTTAGCATCGATAGCGACTCCATCCGGGTAGGCGAATCCCGCTGCCGTTCCGGTGCCATCCACCGAACCAAACACCGTATTTCCTGCAAAAGTAGTTGTGTAGCCCGTAAAAGGAACCGGGTTGCCGGTTACCGTCGGTATCAAAGGAGAAATGGCTACACCACTAGTGTAAGTATAGGCCTGTGCCCCGCTATAAGTAATAGTTGGCATTGGACCAAAAGTTACCATAGTAGTTGAATACCCACTGGCACTGTAAGCCGTGATTGTATCCGTTTGAGCAGTAATTGTTCCTGTAGGTGTTCCGCTGATCGTTCCCGTGGTAGGGCTAAAGGTCAATCCTGCCGGAAGACCGCCCTTCAGCGTATAACCTGTCAGCACTAATTTACGGACACCTGCCCACATATCAACAACGTAAGCGGTGCCTGTATTATCTACAAAAATGCTAACGGGATTATTGAACGTGGCCGCTGTACCCACTGCATCTGTATTACCCGTCGCATGTGTTGGGCTTCCTGCTATCAGTGTAACTGTCCCATCCGGCATGATCCTTCTGATGTCCTGGTTTACAAAGTCAGCAACGTAAATTATACCCCCCTGCGTTATGGCTACTCCTGTTGGGTTATTGAACCTGGCTGCCGTACCTATTCCGTCTAAAAAGCTCCCGGTATTACCACTCACGGTACTGCCTGCAATAGTAGTCACCGCGCCCGCAGGCGTGATCTTTCGGATCGCGTTATTCTGGTAGTCCGCCACAATCATATTGCCTGAAAGATCCATCTGAACATCGATAGGATTTGCAAAAAGTGCTGCTGTCCCCGTGTTATTCGTATAACCATAATAATTACCGGCTATCGTTGTTGCTACTCCTGCCGGCGTTATTTTCAGGATTTTACTTAACGCCTGTGCCGTTGCGATCAGGTTCCCTGAGCCGTCAAAACACATGCCCGCAGGACCCATGCCTGACTGGGAATAGAAGGTGCTTACCACTCCCGCAGGTGTTATTTTACGGATAACATTATTGTTATAGTCTCCGACAAACAGGTTTCCCGAGCCATCAATAGCTATTCCTACAGGACCATTAAAGAGCGCAGATGTTCCAGTAGCATCGGTGTATCCCGAAGCCCCTGTCAAACTACCTGCAAACGTAGTTACTACACCTGCCGGGCTTATTTTCCGTATGGCATTATTTGTTTTGTCAGTCAGGTATATGTTTCCTGATGCATCCATCACCATTCTTTTTGGCAGATTAAATTGTGCATTGGTGCCTGTTGCATTCGTATAACCCAATGTTTGAGTTAAACTACCAACAAAAGTTGTTACCTGCCCATAAGTTGTAGCAGGAACAGCACCGCCTGAATTTGTCGGAGTGATTGAAAATGGCACACCAGATATAAGGCTGTTGGCAGATGGGTTATAAGTAATGTTGGGAGCCTGCGAAAAAGCTGGTGTCAAAAGTGTAATGTTCAGCAAAATAATTAAGCCATTCCGAACAAAATACTTTACGTGACTCATAATACTTGAATTGCAGCTAATTTTTGTAGATGCCTGGCAATTTTGAGAAGGTTTTTTTTTCACGAGATAAGGTTTTTAGGACTAGTGAATTTCTAATGTCATGTACCCGTCTGATATTGCTACATTGTTGAAGGCAGTACCAGGTGCCACCACATTTGGCTGCCCGGTCAGCATAAATGTATGGTTGGTCGTATAGTCACCTACCGGATTTATCGCAATGGTATATGTTCCTATGGGAACCTGTACAGTTTGCGGAGCATTAGTATTTGAAAAAGCAAACGACAGATTTGCATAGCCGGAAAAGTTAGCCTGGTAACCGCTGATACCTGTTCCGTTTATTAAAGTGAAATTGACATAAGTATATGTTTGTGAACACGAGCCGTTGTTATTAGCGTACGTCTGTCCATGGGCCTTGAGGTCTTCTGACGCCTGGTTATTTGCATCGTCCTGTGAGAGCGTCGAGGTGTGGGCTCCGGGCTGAACGCTATAAGTTACCGATGACCCATTATACCCAAGGGGACAGCCTTGTTTTTGGTAGGTTTGAGCCGTTGCATTGCTTTGGTAAATCTTATGATTGTAATCGTAGCTTTTTACGATATTCCCGTTCAAATCCTTTACATTCAACAACCTTTTATACCCATCGTATTCATAAACTATGGTCTGGCCTTTGCTGTCTTCTGAACTGGTCAGTCCCACCATAGGTTCATAAGTGTAAGCAGTCATTAACGCATCCACAGGATGAATATAGACATCATCATACGCATCTCCTACTGATAAGCTCATGGAACTACCGGTATATGGTATAACTCCCGAGAACTTCCAGACACCGCTGCTCCTGTACCAGTAGCTGATCACATAACTTTTGCTGTCAGGAGCAGACCAGCCAACCATATAGGGACTGCCAGAATAATAATTAGAACCTGTATGGGCAGATCCAGAGACTATACTGCCTCCAGTAGTTTCTTCAAAACTATTGTAATATATCTCGCCGTACGTAGCATTTTTTGCAGTTGCTATAAGGTAGTTTTGATCATATCCCCACAGATTAGTTGTCTGTCCATCAGTCCCTGTGTATGGGTTATTCACATCTGTAAGATTCCCTTTAGGACTGAACCATGTGAAAAGTTGTGTCTGTTCCAGGTTGGTATTGTCGACCACTTCTGTTTCACTGCTTGTTCCCGGTGTAACGCTATAATTTGTATAGTTGCTTTTGAGTAATCCTATTGTTTTTAGACGGTATTGAGATGATGGCTTAACTAATGTACTAATGGTAGGTGCAAACCGGGTTAAACTTACAGATTGAACAGTTTCTGCACCTGAGCTTCCGTTAATAACTGTCTTTACCACTTCTACAGGCTGACCGATGATATTATTCTGTACCATGTACGATATTGGCATGCTCCAATCCACCGTCGTTGTTGGTATGGTGGTCAACACATTAAATGGATACCGATACGTAGTCTTTTCCACATTTCCGTTGCTCAACGTCCTTGTTTTGCTTGCCGAAAGATTATTGCCTGCATAATTGACATAGGTATAGTTCTCTGTTACGGCAGCCGAGCCGCTTAAAATGCCACTGTTATAAAAATTGCTGGTTTCCACCTTACTCATTAATAATAAATCCTGAGTGGAAAAATCATATCTGCAATTGAGATAGTATATGGCTACACCATTTATTAATCTTTGGACAAATGCATTAATACCAATCACATCACCTATTGGTGAAGAAAGAGAATAAGTATTAGTAATCTTTTTTACCACATTGTGGCTAATATCCATATCTTCTTCTGTAAGCATTTTGCCTCTTGCAAATGCATATGAAGTAGGTAAGAATTGGGGCGTGACGTTGATACTTGAAGCATCATTTTGGGTATTATTATAAAAGCTCTTCTTATTAAAAACATCAGGATAATCGCTAAAATTAGTATACTTATAACGCATACTACTTCCATCCGCTTTTGTAACCGTAACGTATGAATATCCCACATCTATATTAGCTAAATCGTATAATGATGAAAATGATGCAGAATAGTAAAACACATCACTTGCAAGACAATAATTAATACCGTCTGTGAGTAGATAGTCAACGGGAAGCGAATAATTACCAGCATTGGCATTCAATTGTCCGCTGGAAAATCCAGTGTTAGGGTCATTATAAGTATAATTGTCATTTGCAATCTGTGTTCCATCACTACTATAGCTGGATATATTTTTTATCCGCAAGCCGCCCGTTAAAGCGGTCGAATTACTACTATTATTATTCCAGTCGTTCTGTTCATAGGTGAATTTTGTTGAGCCCCCGTACGCGTTGTAGGCGGCTACCAGGATATTGGCGGCAGTTCGAACAGGATCAGGCGTCTTATCCCCTCCCAAATACCCTTGTATATCAGATGAGCCTGGGTTAGAATTGTAATATCCCCATAGATCCGTTTGTATGGAATTTCTTTGTGGCAAATTGACACTTGTGTTATAACTAAAGCCATACAAATAAATAGAAGTGTTATCTGCTACAGATTGTTCCTGAATAGAAGATAAACCTAACCGAAGCTCAAAGCCCTGGTCGGGCAAAAAGCCCGTGTAACCAAATCTGTATATCTTCTCAGTGACGCCGTTTTGTAATGCGTCTATTTCACCCAGCATAGGGCTGTTGTCATATTTAAAATCAATTTCGAAAATGGAGGAGGTTATTTTACTTAAATAGATTGGTGCAGCTATTGTAATATCCGTATTTTCATTCCAGGTTGCTGAAGAATGGTTGGTAGTGGAACATTGGCCGCTTAAAGTGATGGGAGGCACATATGTATCCGAATAATTGGAATACGATAAAGAAGAATAGCTTTGATACTGAAAATTAATAGTTTGATTATCTGCTGTAACTATTTTACTAATATACCAGCTTGATATGTAGTTTTGAGTTTTATTACGGCTCTGGCCGTGTATAGTAACATTGCTTGTTTCAGTAGCACCATCGCCAAAATAATAATTATTACCTGCCATATCCTGTATAATCCAATCCTCATTACCTCCTGCCATCCTGCCAGTTGTACGGTTAAATGGGCAATAAACAATTTTTAATCCGTAGCTCGACTGAAGCACCGGGTTCCCATTAGGATCAAGTTCAAAAACGCCCGAAAAATTAAGAAAGGAAAAGTAAAATCTGTCTGGTTGGGCATCCCACGTTTCATTTATAATTTTATTAAAATAAGCGGTGTCATAACTCCCCGATGCTCTACTGCCAATATTATTTGAACCACAGTAACCATTGGCATTCTCATCCGGCAGGCTTTGTGCGAATCGTGTAATTACGCCGCCGGCCTTCAAATGCCATCCTATTCCTGTAGGCCCTCCCATTTCTTGTACTTTTATTCCTGAGGTAGAATAACTCATTCCCACGGGAATAGTAATTTTTGAGATTGTGAAATCTTGAATTTTTGCGTAATAGGATAACTTTCCAGTATAAATGTCAACATTATAATTTCCTAGAGAACCGGCTGCACCGGGCGATGGCGGAGAAACACTATTAACATTTGCAGGGGCGTTTTGACAATAGGAAGCGTAGTATACGAGCGACAATAAAGTCAAGAAAAATATTTTTCTCACAGTGATAATGTAATAAGGTTAGGAATTTTAATTCAGTGAATGGGTAAGATCATTAACTGAACTATTCTATTATTCGTTATTTCTATTTTCATAAATATAAAAACACTTTTTTATATTTCAAAAAATAAATAATAATTTTCAGTAAAATATACATGAGCCTTATTCGATATCTTTTATTGACACTTCTTGTTTTAAGCTTGGAACCTTCGTACGGCCAGCAGGATGTCGATTTTCATTTGATCACCCATTATTTTTCCGGCAAGAAAATACTTAAGGTTTATCAGAATGTCGCATCACCATATGTGTGGGTTCTTGCTTTGAACAATGAAGTATATCGCTTAAACATGACTACCCAGGTAATAGATGATCTTAGCAATCAATTTATTCCCTTGAAACAATATCAATTTATTGATATTGCCAGTCCTGATGATCAGAAGCTATTTGTAGCCACTAATTCCACTGAAGTAGCTTTGCTATTTAATGGAGCTATAAAGCTCATTGGCACGGCAAAAGGATTAATAGGGAACGTCAATTCCATTAGCCTTTTCCTGACAAACAGTTGTTATTACTATGGTAACCCTAATTTATTGCGTATAGGTACGGACAAGGGCTGGGCAAACTATGACATAAGCAATGACGTGCTAAGCTTTTATCCTGATAACCAATCCGGAAACATTTTTGAACAGAATTTTAGAGTGGGTATTTTCGCAAATTCTGCCGGTCATGATGCTATTGATCCGGATGCAATCCCTATAGATGTTTATACCTCATCACTAGTTAACTCATTGACCGTTGCTGGAGGATATATTTGGCGCAATGGAATCTACGGGCACCCGACAACTGCATTCTATTCTTTTCCCAACCTGTATTTTGATTATCAAATGGAAGATTACCTAATTTATTTATACTGGGGTAGTGAAAACGGTCTTTTTGAAAACAGATTGGTTCAGTCAAATAATCAAGGTGAGATCAAGCAATTTTTAAAAGGAATTAAGGTCAATAAGATTAATAATATTTTAGGTCTAACCAGTTTTGGCGGTCAAATTTTTAAAAGCAACTTATTAGTGGGTACAGAGAAAGGGTTATATTTTTCTAATTCTACGGCACATACCTCAACTATTCCGCCTGATCTTTTTATAACCCATATGGATGATTTGGGGAATATATCGGTCAACGACATACAGATTAATGTTGCAAATGTTAGCCAAACCTATCCATTAGTCGATTGTGAAGAAGGTGCCTGGGTTGGAACAGATAACGGGCTATATTACATTAAGCCCGACTATGGAAAATACAACAACCTGCAAAACGCCCGTCTGGTTCATTTTAAAGACCAAAGTAATTCCGTAGATCTATTAAATTTTTGCAGTCAAGTTACTACTAGTTTACTCCTTAACGATGATGTTGCCAGCAGCAATATCCAGTGGTATAAAGACAGCAAAGAAATTCCCGAAGCAATTAGTAAAGAATTAGACATAAATAGTCCGGGTGATTATTATGCAGTGCTGTATGACCCATGCTCAGACATTCATATCGAAACCAACCATTTAAAGGTAACCTTAAATGCGTCTCCAGTTTTTACTTTTAATTATCCCGATGAGCTGAGATATTGCAAAGGTACACCAGTCACCCTGAAAGCAGGAGGAAGCGCAGCTTACCAATACCGGTGGTACAAAGACGGGGCACTTACCGGGGATGTAACACCGTCATTGATCATCACCCAGGCAGGAAAGTACAAGGTGGAAGTAAGTTCCTGTGATGGCTCCTGGGTGCCCTCAAAAGAAGTGCAGGTGGCCCTGATCAATATTCCGGTCCCGGTAATTGTTACAGATAAACCTGCATATTGTATTGACGATAATGCGACGCTATCTATAGCTGTGCCCACTGACCCCAATTATACGATCAACTGGTATAAAGATAATATACTATTAACTGCTGATGTAAATCACACTTCGGTTATCACCAATAATCCCGGCGTTTATACGGTAACCATAGTGAATAACCAGTCCAACAGTGACGGGACGATTTGCAATCAAACATTCGTATCCCAACCGCTCAGTTTTAATCCACCTCCAACGGTGAGCATACAGAAAATTGTAAAAACAACCCTTTGTGACGGGCAAACTGTCGACCTGAAGGTAACCTATACTACAGGAACGGTGAAATGGTCTACAGGGGAAACAAGTGACCAGATCAAGGTAAGTAACTCTGGGAGCTATAAGGCAACGGTCACAACAGCAGCGGGCTGTAGTGTTGATGCCACTACCGATGTGCAATTTTTTCCAAACCCTGTACTAAACATACCCAATGCCGGAATTTGTGTCGCATCGCATAAAACAGCTACGCTGACTGCGCCGCCCGGATTAGCCTCTTATATCTGGAACGGACAGACAGGATCGAATACCTACACGACGGATCATCCGCAGACAGTTACCGTTATCGTGACCGATGCCAACGGCTGCCAGGCCACGCAGCAGATACAGGTAAACGACGAATGCCCAGACGTCAAAATACCCAATGCCTTTACCCCGAATGGGGACGGGATCAACGATACCTGGGACATATTGGGACTGGAATATGACCCGACAGCCTTAGTAAGGGTATTTACCCGTTACGGGCAACAAGTATTTCAGAGCAAAGGGTATGGCACGCCCTGGAACGGTGAAGCAAAAGGACAAAAACTGCCAACCGGAGCTTATTATTATATCATCACGGCTAAGAATGGCAGCCAGACTTACAGCGGTGAAGTGACGATCATTCATTGAATATTTTTTAATAATAAAATTGATTGTAAATCACTCAAAAGGTTCGACTTTTCGCCGCTCCCCCCTACTTAGAAAGCCCCATAAATGGGGCTTTTCTTTTAACCTAAATCTATGTACTCAGTTTATGTACTTTATTCAGTAAAGTATAATAAGATCTATATCGGCTACACTTCCGACCTTAAGAATCGTTTCCTCTCGCATAACGAACTAGCCGCCAAAGGGTACACACTAAGATACCGCCCATGGATTATCGCCTACACAGAACAATTTGCAACCAAAACCGACGCCCTTAAACGAGAACTTTATTTAAAATCAACCCAGGGCAGAAAATTCATATGGAATATTATTCGTAAGAAATTTGCCAGCTCAGATGGTTAGAGCGTAGGATTCATATCCGCCTCTAGGCGGACGGCAGTTCGATCCTGCTCCCCGCTACTTAGAAAGCCCCATAAATGGGGCTTTTCTTTTAACCTAAATCTATGTATACAGTTTATGTACTTTATTCAATAAAGTATAATAAGATATATCGGTTATACTTCTGATCTCGAGAACCGATTCCTCTCTCATAACGAATTAGCTACCAAGGGGTACACTTTGAGATACCGCCCATGGGTCATTGCACATACCGAAGAATTTGTCACAAAAACTGAAGCTTTTAAAAGAGAATATTATTTAAAATCGGCAGAGGGCAGAAAATTTGTTTGGGGTATAATTCATCTCGAGGTTGCTAATAGTTGAGCTTTCCATGTTAACTTCATTTTAGTCCTGATTTATAACGCTGAACCATAAAAAAAGGATCTATTATCGCGATAAACAGTATGCAAAGGGCGATGCGCTGATTTGTCACTATATTCTAAAACATATCTATATGATTAACAAAAGTTTGTGTAACTTAAAGGGCGAGTCAACGTGAACATGAACACATCTCCGGATACCCTGGGTTACGCCGGTTCAGTTTACTGTTGAAAAATCGCTATTGAACAATAGGATCGGGAAGGAGACTTTCACCCAGTCCTGTATCATAAATATTAGTATTCCACCCTTTTGGAGCAGGGTCGCCCGGCCCAAGGTAGGTATTGTTCAATACACCACTGGAGTTGGTAAAGTTCACCAGGTTTTTGGCAATACTGATATTGGCATCCGGCGACCCGTAATAGTTACGGTAATATAAACCCACATTGGTAAATGATTGCGATTTGGCATATATCGTATTATTGGCAATGGACATATAACTGCCGCCAGAAACAGCCATTCCATATTGTCCCGGATCAACCAAAATATTGTTTTTTGCTACCATATTTGAGCCGCCCCCGTCGCCAAGCATAATACCGCCCCCCGAATGACTCGGGCCTCCTCCTCTTATCCAGTTACTTTCAATCATAATAGGATCGTTTGGCAAACCATTACTTTCAAACATGCTGATCGCATCCTCTACGCTACTTTCACCTAAAACATCTTCAAATTTGTTAAAGCTTACCCGGTTGCCCCCACCGCTAACATTTTTAAATTGCACAAATTGACCTTCAGGAAACGGTCCTAACATGTTTTTAGCCTGGCAATGTGTAATGCTAATGGTTTTGCTGTCAACGGCATACACCCCTGTCGAAACTTGGGATATATAGCAACTGTCGATAGTAATGTTGGTGCATTGAACTAAACTAATACCGGAGTGTGAATTAGGGCCTATCCTGCAATTCTTGATGGTGATATTATTGCAATCAATCAATGATATGTTTGACGTGGCTATTCCATTTATTACCAAATCATGTTGGCTGTTTAAAGTTACCGGAAGGCTGGCTTTGTAAGATGGGCTTGTAATCGTTCCCGACTGCATCTCAGGTACTATGGTTGCCCCAATTATAGTTGATCCGGTGTCAAGAAAACCTTTAGGATTTGATGTGCCCGGTGATTTTTTTGAATTACCTTCTTTTCCGCATGACACAAAAAAAGCAGTTATCAATAGAAATATTACTGTAATTCGTAACTGATGAATAAGATTGGTCAATGCAACAAGGTTAATATTTAGGATAAGACATTAAATAGTTTGCACGATAGAAACTATAATAGAGTAAAAATATAAAAATTATAAAATGTATCCAAACAAGATAGTATAGATTCCCCGAAAAGCCTTTTGCAATTTATTCAATGCATTCAAGCCGTTAATCAGGCTTGTTTCTTACGAGAACCCTTTAGTAATAAAATAGATTGCAAATCAACTATAAGGTTCGACCTTTCGCCGCTTCCCTCTACTTTAAAAGTTAGAAGTCTCAAGTCGAATGATTTGAGGCTTTCTTGTTTTATATCCCTTCACAAATTCCAAATCTGTAATTATTATTATCCTGGATGTTTCATCCGGGATATTAGCTAGAAAATCATAAAAAATTTGCGTAGTTAAATAACTACATTTATATTTGTAGTCAAATAGCTACACGATGAACTTAAGACGAGATGTATTCCAGGCCATAGCCGAACCAACAAGAAGGGCTATATTGCTGTTAGTTGCTTCGCAAGCCATGACAGCAGGTGCAATAGCCGCTAACTTTGATACCGCCAGACCGACAGTTTCAAAACACCTGCAAATACTCACCGAGTGCGAATTACTTGAACAAAAACAAAACGGGAGAGAAATTTACTATAACATAAACGCAAAAAAAATGAAAGAAGTAGCCGACTTTATTGAGCCATTCCGCAAAATGTGGGATGAGCGGTTCAACAAATTAGAGAGCATCATGAAAAATTATAAACCAAAAAAATAGAGCATTATGGAACTAAAGACAAAAGTCAATGCCGAAGAAGGCAAACAGGACTTAGTGATTACAAGGGAATTTGATTTACCTCTTGAATTACTTTTCAGAGCGTATGCAGAGCCCGAATTAATTGAGCAGTGGATGGGAACAAAAGTGCTGAAACTGGAAGCTAAAAAATACGGCGGCTGGCAATTTGAAACAAAAGACCCCAAGGGCAATGTTGCATTCCAGGCCAGCGGGGTAATCCACGAGTTTAGCCCGAACCAAAAGATTACACGGACATTTGAAATGGCGAATACCCCCTTTGGCGTCCAGTTGGAGATAACAGAGTTTGAAAAACTAACTGATGAAACCAGCAAAGTCAATATGCATGTAATATATGAATCAGTTGAACAACGGGACCAGGTGCTGAAGTTACCTTTCACCCAGGGGATTAATTGGGCACATAACCGGATACAAGAAATATTAAGTACTTTAAAATAATTAAAAATGGAAAAGAGAAAGCTAATTTGGTATTGGATAATTACTGCACTATTATCCTTTTGTATTTTTTTCGGCGGATTGACGCAGGCCCTGCAGCTAAAGGAAACGGTGCAGGGTTTTAAACCGTTAGGATACCCCACTTACTTTATTTCACTTATCGGCGTTTGGAAGGTATTGGGCATAATTGCAATATTGATCCCGAAATTTAAATTACTTAAGGAGTGGGCATATGCAGGTATATTTTTTACCATGACGGGCGCGGTGATCTCGCATATAGCAAGTAATGACATTCATGCTCAAATAATTGCTCCGTTCGTACTGGCTATTTTTACGGTGCTATCGTGGTATTTGAGGCCAGCGAATAGAAAAATTAGTACAGTTAATTAATCAATGAACAGCATGAGCAATAAAAAAGAATTGTTGCCAGAACAACGTGAAGAGTTACTCAGCACACTAAAAACCCGTTTTGAGAAAAACATTAACCGCCATAATGGTATTGAATGGGCTAAAGTGCAAGCCAGGCTGGAAGCTGATACCGAAAAACTTTGGTCGCTCAATGAAATGGAATCAACCGGTGGCGAACCAGATGTAGTTGGCCATGATAAAAAGACGGGCGAATACATTTTTTATGATTGTTCAGCGGAAAGTCCAAAAGGGCGCAGAAGTCTTTGTTACGACCGTAAAGCTTTGGATTCGAGGAAGGAATATAAACCGGCAAATAGCGCTGTGGATATGGCCGCGGCTATGGGTATTGATATCCTGACGCAAGAACAATACCGGGAGTTGCAGCAACTTGGGGAGTTTGATACCAAAACGTCGAGCTGGATAATAACACCTGGCAATATCAGGAAACTTGGCGGGGCTATCTTTTGCGATCGCCGGTACGATACAGTTTTCGTGTATCACAACGGCGCCGACTCCTACTATGCTGCCCGGGGTTTTCGTGGTTCGCTTAGGATTTAAATTTCGTTTAAATAGCTAAATTTGAATTTAAGAGTCGCTATAACAAAGAATGATATGAATCCTAAAGTTGATTGGTTTTTTGATAAAGATTCACAGTGGCAGGAAGAATATGTGAAGCTGAGAATGATCTGTCTTGACTGCGGGCTAACCGAAGAATTGAAGTGGGGCTGTCCCTGCTACACCTATCCTGCCTCGTCGGCAGGCAGGCAGAAAAACAATATCGTTCTGATACATGGTTTTAAAGAATATTGTGCGCTTTTGGTTTTCAAAGGGGCTTTGCTAAATGACGCCAATGGTATCCTGATCCAACAAACAGAGAATGTGCAGTCGGCACGCCATATCCGGTTCACCAATCTCCTGGAAATAGTAGAGCTGGAATCCGTCCTGAAAGCCTATATTTTTGAAGCCATTGAAGTGGAAAAAGCAGGTTTGAAAGTGGAGCTTAAAAAGACTGCCGACTTCGCCGTTCCCGAGGAATTTCAAAATAAATTAGATCATATCCCCGCCCTCAAAACTGCTTTTGAAGCCTTAACGCCGGGACGCCAACGGGGATACCTTTTTCATTTTTCTCAACCCAAACAATCCAAAACCCGTGAGGCAAGGGTTGAGAAATATATCCCGCAGATTTTGAGTGGCAAGGGGTTGGACGATGAGTGAATTCGGGGTAGTGTCTCAGTTTGAATTTTTATATAGTTTTTAAATTAGGATTTGGGTATCAACCGCTTTGCCCTACTACTATTTACAGTTAACATTTGGCGGCTCGTAGTGCCCTATAGCTCTGTTGGTGATTTTTTTCTTATAAACAGTTAAATTACTTCTACAAAAATAATAGTCGGCTCCTTGCTTTAATTCATCTCCCCCTCCAGAAATCCAATCGCCAGGCCCTCCACGGCTAATGCGGTGATATTTATCAAGGACGTTAATGGTACTATCAGTTAACTGAAAATGTTCATCTCGCCAAATAAAAAGTTTTCCATTTTGTTCGATAAAACGGGATGGAATTCCCTTTTGGTGGTTCAAATTAACTGTGGTGTCAAGGAAATATTTAGTTTCGACACCGAAAATATTAACAGCGATTATATTGGGATAGGCTTGTCCTCGTCTCGATGCATAATGATTCTTGCTTATCGTATCAATTGCCACCCGGTGAAGTGTATCATATAAGGTAACTATAAACACGGAGTCTATCTTGTACAATTTGGTTTTCGAAAAATCTCGAATGGCACTTATTCTGGTTTGATCATAAACCTGCAACTCCGCCACCTGACCTTGTGATTGAAATAATTGCGCCTTAACGTCCGAACATAAGAGGAATAAAAACACAATTAGTATAATATACCGCATTTTTGTAAAACATAGTTGAATTAAAAAAAGCCACTTGTTAGGTGGCTTAAATATATGAACAAGTTAGGGAAATTTTAGTCGGCTAACCTCACAATATCCTCAATGCTCCCGCCCATTCAAGCGTGTCGCTTGAATGCCAACAATTTAAGCGTCCCGCTTAAATCAATAAATTATTTTTAAGGGGCTTCCCGACCCTGAAAACCGCTTTTGAAGCATTGACGCCTGGACGCCAACGGGGATACCTGTTTCATTTTTCTCAACCCAAACAATCCAAAACCCGTGAGGCCGGGGTTGAAAAATATATACAGCAAATTTTGAGTGGGAAGGGGTTGGATGATGAGTAAATTCGATTTTATAGCCTGAATATTTTAATTTGGACGACTAAATGGACGGATTTAAAAAATACAGAGGGCTAAAACGGTATTATAAAGACCTTACGATTAAAAATGATTTTGACGAAATTGATTGGTTAGACTTTGAGAACCCGGAATCCTGGTTTGATAACTGGCATTTACACTTCGACTGGAAAGGATTTGGAAACAATAGCTTCAAAAAAAGAAAGCCGCATTTAGACAAGCTTTTCAGGCATTTTGATATCCTGGTTGAAAAGACTGAAAACTTTAAAGCTCAATTTCAACTATATGCAGTATTGCTTGACTATCACAGCCATAGCGATGCATTATTTTTGCACACTCCAAACCCTAATAACAGTCAATTCCCATTTGAAATTTCAACCTTACAATTAACCACTACGTTGACAAATAATCCATTAAACGAATATATTGATCATTTAGTCGGGTACGAAAAAAGGTATGGACAAGCTGATGAAGCCTTTTGCTTAATATTCAAAGAAAATGTGGGGCATCCTTTTTGATAAAGGTTAATGTCTCCTGCCTGTTCGAGAGTATCTCAGCGACAAGGGGTTGGATGAGCAACCATTACATTTAAGGATTATAAGACGATAGCATTGCCAGGACTAAAACTTGTCAAAAAATAGCATTAATTTTAGTGCTATTAAGTTAATCTAAATCAGGTTTTTTATATGAAACGATATCTTTTAATTCTCTTCTTATTCCTCTCTTTTTCAGGCTATTCGCAAAACACCATTAATAATTACAAATATGTAGTGGTGCCCGAAAGATTTAATTTCCTTAAGCAAAATGACCAGTATTCATTAAACAGCCTGACCAAAGGCCTTTTAGAGTATAAAGGTTTTACGGTTTATTTTGATAATAATGAACTGCCCGCCGAAGTGGCTAATAATAAATGCCACGCATTGCTTGCCGACGTATTGGAAAAAAAATCAATGTTTACCACAAGCCTTACGCTTTTATTAAAGGATTGCCAGGGTAATATTATTTTCAAAAGCAAGGAGGGTAAAAGTCGGGAGAAAGAGTATAAAGTTGCTTATAATATGGCTTTAAGAGATGCTTTTACATCTTTAGACAGCGTTTCGTATGCATATAACGGATCAACCAATCAGCCGGTTCAGCCAGCTATTACAACAACTACTTCAATAGTACCTGTAAAATCAGCTGAGGCTGTAACCAATCAGTCGGCACAACCAACCATTACAACAACAACTTCATCAGCACCTGTAAAATCAACGGAACCGGTAATCAATCAGCCGGTTCAGCCAACGATTACAACAGCTGCTTCAATAGCACCTGTAAAATCAACGGCAGCGGTAACCAATCAGCCGGCAGGAACATTATATGCCCAGGCAATAGCTAACGGGTATCAATTAATTGACACTACACCGAAAATAGTTTTAACCCTTCTGAAAACCTCGGCAGAGAATTATTTTATAGCCAGCAACGCTACTGCTAACGGAATAGTCCTGAAAAAGAACGAAGATTGGGTTTTTGAATACTACAAGGATGGTAAGCTTGTTTCTGAAAAGCTATTGGTCAAATTTTAACCTCTGTGAGAGACCTTGCGGAGACAGGAGATATAACCCGCTTAACCATTCATCAAATGGCGAAGGTATAATGCCGGGTTATCCAGGAACGATTTAGTGAGATAAAAATGCTCGGTATCTTCGTAGCGGGTTTCGCGCACCCCACTTTCATCGAATTGGTAAATGGTGGCCCCCGGGTAGCAAATAAGCATAGGCGAGTGGGTGGCTATCAGGAATTGGGCCCTGCCACTTTGGTCAAGTTCGTGTATGACTGACATAAAAGCCAATATTCTTGCGGGAGACAAAGCTGCTTCGGGCTCATCGAGGATATAGATACCAGACTCGAACTGATTATTAAATAAGGAGAGGAACGACTCTCCGTGCGATTGCTCATGCAGAGATCGGCCGCCATAGGCTTGGAAAATACGGGGACTGTCCACAGCCAATTCATCAATATAGGAAGCGAAATTGAAAAAACTTTCTGCTCTCATGAAAAACCCCTCGCTAATCCTGCGTGGTGTCCAGCCCAGCTGCAAGTGGTGCGCTAATGCTGATTCGTATCCTTCAAAACGGTGCCCTGTATTTAGATTATGGTTCCGGTTACCTCCCCTGAGACTGAACCCGCATTGCTCTGCAATACCCTCTAACAATGTGGACTTCCCTGACCCGTTCTCGCCGACAAAGAATGTTACATTATTTTTTAATTTAAGTTGTAACCCATTGTTAAGGCTTGGTATGCGCTGCAGGTAACTGCCATCACTAAGAGATGGGATCGATATGTGAGATAAAAATGGCATATACTATTGCATGTTGCTTTAAAACAAATTTACGAATCTTATCTTGATGCTCCTGCCTATCCAAACGTGTTGCCTGGACAGGCGGTTGACACCCTTTTCCCAATGTGAAAGCTACTTACCCTTCATAGTCTTTATTATTCGAAGGGTATTCCCATTCCATTGATAATAAGTAGTTCCGGTAATAGTGATCTTCTCAGTCACTGTTCCGTCACTATTGTGTTTTGTTTCCCCGTTTGTCTCATCCTCAACCACTTCGGTAGATCTATCTTCTACCACAATTAATTCATCTATTGGTATCCCCGAATTTGCCGGGTAAGGGTATAACTCGGGTTTAGCTGTATTGTCATCTATTGAAATGACGCCATTTTTTGCGAGTATTATTTTTTTACTATTTGTAAGATAAACAGGCAGATAGACTATACTTTCCTCTGAATCTCCGCCATCTCCGGAGCCTCCTCTTACAATTAAACTTGATAATTTTTTCCCATTGTCAACAATAAAGTGGTCTGTTGATACACCCAATTCGTCATAGCAATGATAATTCAAATAAAATACGGCTTCTGAATTTTTAAGAGCAGAATTATAAATTAATTTAAGTTCATAATGCTCTCCCTGAATACTATCCTTGTAAACATCAAGTATTTCCTTCGATTCATTTATTTTTACCACTTTTAATTCACTCGCAGCACAAGTAGGAAAATTGTCCGGTTCATTGTTGTTCTTTTTTGGGTATTTGCTTATCCCGAACAAATACGTACGAGACTTTAACCCCCAAAAAACTGAATGGAAATATAAGTCAGTCTTTTTGATATAACCACTTTTTCCTTTCGGGGTACATACAAGAAAAAATTCAGGATATTCTTTTAAAATATTTACAGAGGTATTAAACGATAGACTATCAATTATTTTAGCAGCCGGCTTGGTTGACTTATATACATATGTTATTTTGCCAAAGGTACCCGGAGAAAAGTTTTCGTTGTATCCATAACTATACGCTGTTGGTATGCATTCAATTTTAGAAGGATCAATCTCTACAGTATCAACAAGGGATTTTTTTATTGGATGAGCTAAAGAATTGGCTTTGAGTGATGATGATTTTTGAGTTTTTTTTTCTGTATTGCTTTTACAGCCGAGCATTAATAGAGA
>Ga0307517_10002064_pt1 | contig 32708 bp, 36 predicted proteins | sample 23_EM_MG_FD_194515 | JGI IMG/M metagenome (GOLD analysis project Ga0307517, IMG submission 194515) | Populus trichocarpa ectomycorrhiza microbial communities from riparian zone in the Pacific Northwest, United States - 23_EM | ecosystem: Host-associated > Plants > Roots > Unclassified | place... | reverse complement strand
GGCGGGGCTTATAGTCCTTCGCACCGGGGCGCAGGGCAAGTTTTGAAAAAGACCGGACGGGACCGCTTAACGCCGTCCACCGCCGTCCGCCTTCAGGACGGACGGACTGCCCCGTTGAGAACACTGAGTGGTGGTGGATCAAGCCAGCGCATTGCTTATGCAAAATTGGGATCACCCAGAGCATATCTTCAAATACCTCAATTTGATACCCAAGGATCCGCATGGTTGTGACTTTCGGCGCGTGCGGAACTGGTATTTAAGCACTAATGCAAAATACTTCAGACAGACGTTGGTGCTCGGCGGGTTCGCGACACCGAAGATGATGAAGTTGTTTAATCAGAGTATGTTAAATGCTGCCGGGAGAGTGAAGACTCAAGCAGAGTATGCAGGGTCCATATTGATTTGGGGGTTCAAGTTCGACAGGAATTACCCCCTCCCGCTCCTAACCCAACAGTTCCTCTTACTAACTATCATATTACAGACATTCACAAGAATAGATCCCCAACCTCAGCCGCACACCAGACGCCGGCTTCGACTATTTCACAAAAGCAGTCCTACCCTCACTCCCCCGAAACACCTCCACAAGTACATTAATCTTCATACCGAGTTACTTTAACTTCGTCCGAATGCGGAACGACCTCCACAACACCCCTATCTCCGTCTCTACCGTCTCAGAAGAAACGCCCGTCTCCTCCGTCGCGCGGGCACGGTCACATTTCTTCACAGGCCGTCACTCGGTTCTTCTTTACAGTGGGCGAGCGCACCACTTCTGCCGCTACGACACCCGCGGAGCCGCAAGCGTGGTATTCTACGGGCTGCTGGATAGCTCTCTTTCCTACCGCGCGGTCGCGAGTGGCCTTGTTAGGCGAAGCATTGGAGAGGGGAGGGTAACGGAGCAGCCGAAGGTGAGTGTGATATTCTCCAAGTGGGATGCTATGAGGCTGGAGAGGGTCGTTGGTAGCAAGAGGGTCAGGGTTATGTGTACGGATAAAGGTGACACGTTTGAGTTTGTTTGATGGGCAACAGTGATTGTGTGATGGATATTTAAAAGCGCTGTATATAATATGGTAACTTGATAATAGAGTGCAGTTGGTCAGGAGATCTACAATCTTGGACTCTTAGAGAAGTGTTGAATAATCCGCGCAAAACTAGGAAAATAGATTCACGACCCTTAGGCTCCCTTTCCCATCTCGCAACCCTCAACCGTAATTCTAGCAGTGCCCTCCCCCGGTGAATCAAAATGCCAAAAAGAAAACCCCCGCGAATGCTGTAGCGCACCTCGTATCTTATTTATTAAATTTTCACAAAAAAAATAATCCTGTTCAATCTCTTAAGAAACGAAAGTAACAACCCAGAACCACCATCCCCCGTCCCAATTAGTCCTATTCACCCATCCCCATTCGCTCATCAAAACAGGAATCAAACCACTCACAGCCATAATCATACAGCAAATACTAACGCACGGCGACAGTCGCTCCCCGATACGCGCGAACTTCCAGAACATACCGTAGAAGCTGTAGTAGGCAAACAAGGTCAGATGGACGAGTTCGAGGAGGAGAAGAGAAAAGAAAGGGACAAGAGAACAGATACATTCTTATTATCCTTCATCTAATCAACCATTCCAGGGACTGTCTGGGCGACATATATTCATGTACTTGTATTCTCATCGCGTATTCGGAATCCGGTGGCTACAAAAGTGCCGGCCAGTATGTCAGTATTATGAGAAATACCAAATGTATGATGGGGTTAATATAAAGTGGGGAAAGCAGCCGATGGTAACAGGTTAGCCGATCGGACTAGGGGACGGAACACTCCGGTTTTATGTTTTTAGTGGTGATAATTGTGGTGCGGGTGACCACAATTGTGACGATAATATGAGAGGAGCGAGTTGTGATTTCTAAAAGGTTACTTTGGGCATAATATAAAGCTGGGGTGAAAGAGTCTCAAAAACCTGCAGAGTTTTTATTACAACTATCGTGAGCCGATACCCGGGTAAAAGCTGTGAGGAAAAACTGTAGGAGCACATGGTAGGTTCCCTGTCAAATGTAGGCAACTGAGCAGAAGCTTGACCCAGACGAGACTAAATAATGTATGAAATAGTGGCTCCTCCTAGCCATATTTGGACATAGCACTAAGCCATAAATGTTTATTAATACCAGATTCCGAATATTCGATGAAATTACAAGTACAGATTTATAGGAGGATTACTAGGAGTAGGGCGTCGAAGTGGAAGAGGGTGGACTGCATTTTTCATTTAGTTTTCTTTTTTGCCCAAGTATAGTAGTGATGAGGGGGGGAAGAGGATTGATACCATCGCAGCTAAGTCCTAAGGGGCATGATAGGCTAATGTTGCTGACAGAATGATTTAGCATCTCTAGAAAGGTTAAGCGTATTAATAAGTATGATAACCAGTATTTAATCTCGATGGCCACAAGCAAATTTTCCATGCACGACATTGTCCGGTTGGCAAAATTGTATATAATCTATATGAGATTTCAGAGATTCCGATCCTAAAGTGGTAGCATAGGTATGACATAAGTGAACGAAGAAAGTGTAAGGTTTCAACATATAGAGCCAGAAGCCGTGGAGGGGAAGTGCGTAACCTCGCTTTCCGGCCACTTAAAAAAACGGATAGTATTCTGGTATTCACCGCCAGTTTTTTTTCTTTCCGACCGGGGTCATACCAAAAATTTCAGTGTGAAGAATTAAATATAGAGTTGCCATGGGTGGTATGTGGGATATCGCGTCGACTAAGTTACACATAATAGATTCTTAGATCACACCTCGTGGCACTTGATATAGCTCCCGATAACCGACAGAACAGTTCCCAATTTGAACATATTTAGGTCATGCAACAAATCCCAGAAAGTGAACAAAATGAATTATTTTTCTGGCCTACCGGACAGCACCTTGATTCCATCAATTTCCTATCATATATGATTTGTAAACGTGACTGTTGCTCAAAGCGTTGGTGGCGACAGCTGTGGTATAGGGTTATATAGGTGCTGTTTCCGGCGTTCTTCTGCAGCGCTAACCTCACTTCTTTTATCAAGAACACGGCGCAGACATACACCTCTGAGAACGCGACAGCAGCATTCATAAATTGCTTTCTCACATCCCTCTTTTATCTTTTCTACCTCGGCCACAAATCAAGTTCTGTGTTTTCAGTTTCCCTGAAGACCTCCATTGACTACTTCTCCTTCTAGCGACTTCAGCTTGCTAGTCCTTGTTTTTCTTCCTCTTTTCCGGCCCGCTTCGCCACTTAACCACGGCCACTGCTGTCCGAAGAGGAGGAATACTCGAACACCACTATGGCTGACAATTGTAAACGGACCCCCCTCTCGTGGGCTGCGGGCGCAGGGCACGAGGCCGTTGTGAATCTACTACTAAGCCACCAAAATGTCAACCCCAATATAACAGACATGGAAGGTCGAACACCACTCTCATGGGCTGCCTCCTATGGGCGCGATGGAGTAGTTAAGCAACTCTTGGGACGGGAGGACGTCAACCCGAATCTCTCGGATAATATCGGCCGATCACCAGTTTTCTGGGCTACACTAGTACGGGTTCACTATCGGGCACTGAAGCAACTGCTGGAATGTGGAGATGTTAACCCCAACACCGCCGACAATCAGGGCGAAACACCGCTCTTCGGTGCTGTATTGCGTGGTAATTATCAAGCAGCACAGATACTGTTGGAACGGGAAGACATTGCTCCTAATATCGCGAACATTGTTGGCGATACACCTCTCCTGATTGCTGTCAAGGATAAGTCTCATAGACTGGTGAAACTATTATTGAGAAGGGAAGATGTTAACCCCAATATTACCGATTACGTTTACTATACCCCTCTCCACTACGCTGCCCTGCTTGGGGACGATGAAGCAGTAAAGCTTCTGTTCGAACGGGCAGACCTCGCACCGGACATCCTGGGCGAATGTTGCAAAACGCCTCTCGCGACTGCTGCCAAGTATGGATATGAGGGAGTAGTCGAGCTACTGTTATGATGCCAAAATGTCAACCCCAATATTACCGACATACAGGGCCGAACGCCCCTCTCATGGGCTGCTGCGAGTGGCCATAATGGAGTGGTGCAACTACTGCTTCGATATCAACCCCAATATCCCAGACAATGCTGGACGAACACCACTTTGGTGGGCTTCTTTCTCCGGGTATGCGGGGACAGTGAATCTACTGCAAGCCCACAGATCTGGGAGCTCTATGGAGGTTTGACTCCCACAAAACAAAATCTCTACCACCGCTAGTCTTGAGTTCCCCTTCGTCTCTTCCCATCGGTTTCCCGCGGAGAGGGATTATACTTTTGCTTCTTTTGTTGGGGCTCCTGTTTCTATATATTTACCTTACTTTTCCAATAACGGCACTCGACGAACCTGCTCCAGAGCTGCAACTTGACTCCGGCAAAGACAGAGTTTTGAAAACAGATGACGACAATCTTGTCAAGCGCCTCGATAACTCTTGGGATCCCGCTACCGGTTAGTTTGCTATTAGGAGAGAGTTCATTACAGCACTATTGGTGGGTGGTGTGGGCTTTCTCGAGGTGGCATCGGGGTTGGAAGCGAAGTTTGTGGGCTCTTGTTTCTGTGGTCGACTCATGTTTCTGTGGTCGGCTCTTATTTCTGTGGTGAGCTCTTGTTTTCTTATAAATTGAGGGCCACGGTGGATTGTATAATAGAAGTACGAGAGGGAAAGAACCAAAACTGTATGAGGGGCAGAAACTTATTCACTGACTTTTTTCTTCTACATCTGTTCGCAAACATGGCCCTTAAGTACAAAAAACTAATACTACATGCCCAGGAGTAGTCCCTATATCCTCAGACCATTTCCATCAGATATCGTGTGATCTGGCTACCCCTCAGTTCCCCCGCCTTTCCTCACCGCGACTTCCCCTCTTTTGTTCACCGCAACTACCCCGCTTCTCGCAGCTTTTACCGAATACCAAACGCTCATCGGTCATGCTTCCGGTATTATTCTAATAGGGACGCACTGACAGGGATGTGGGCGTAGGAGGTTCCGGTGATTCACAATATGTTTCTGTGGTGGGCTCTTGTTTCTTCTGTTGAAGACATGAATTGATTCTGTAGTGGAAATTGAAAAGCTCATCCTTCAAGCATATGAAGCATCGAGGTTAACGCCCACATGTGCTAGCACTCGTAATGGGATGACACATCTAATTATTAGTTTCATTGGATTCTCCCTTGCAACTAAACGCACAAATGGTTTTATACCGGGGTCAAGATTTAGTCCATGTTTCGTCGTCTATGTTACCAAGCCAGCGAAGGGTATGAAAAAAGCAGTAAATATCATATACAGTATTATGGCCTACTTTTCAGAAGCGTCTTCTGATAGTACATTCTCCTCTCTCAAGCCTGGGAGCGGTTAGACTTGACTGCCGAGAAGGAGATGGTTTAACCGAAAAAGGATCCATTCCTCACCCATATCCCTCTGTGCCAGGTTCGAGCGAGTAATCCGTAAAGTACGCAGGAGAGCAACAGAAATGCGGTGTGTAGATTATTGTTGGGGGAGAAGGAGTGTGAAAAGATGTAGGGTGGACGCACGCAGACAGGACAGGATACTAGGAGAAGCAAATCGTGCCAAATTGGCAATAACCGTTCCTACAACTATGACCGTTTCCCACTCTAACGGTCCTGAATGTGCCCAGCACAACCAAATAGGGTCTAAGCGTATTAATAAGTAACCAGGATTCAATCTGATGGTCACAAGCAAATTTTCCTCCTTGGTCCACTTGTTTCTTTTAATCCCTAATATATATGAAATTTCGGGGATTCCAATCCCAAAGAGGTAGAATAGGTATGCCATGAATGAACGAACAAAGTGTATCGTTTCAACATATGGCACCAGAAGCCGTGGAGGTGAAGTGGGTAACCTCGCTTTCCGGCCACTTAAATAAAAGATATTATTGTTATATTCACTGCCAGTTTTTTTTCTTTTTCCAACCTTCTTTGCGCAGTGGCGCCCACTAGCGGCCAAACTAAGAATTTCAGTGTGAAGCCTTAGATAGCCTGAGAGTTGGCATGGGTGGTATGTGGGATAATAAAGTCGGCTATGTTACATGTAATACCGTAGATTCATAGATCACATCTCGTGGAACTTGATATGGATAGCTCCCGGTAGCCTATAGAACAGTCCCCTATATTAACATATTTAGATCCTGAAACAAATCCCTGAAAATGAACAAAATTAAGGGCCCGTTTACTTATAGACGTCCGTCTAAAAGCCCAAAACGATGCTGACCGTCAAGGGGGGCTTGACAGTGGGGGAGTGTGCGGCAAAGTAGATAGCGTTTAGCCAGAGTAGGCAATATAACTTTTGACAGTCTATCTGCAGGAATCTAGAACAGTGGGAAATTTGGCAAACACTTTCGCACCGCTTACCAGATAACGCAGGAGACGCCACAGTCTAGTATAACCACGATTACAAATTTAATTTTCAGAAAGAGACAGACAGTTGAAGGTATGTAAAGAAAACAGAATTGCCGCACGCTCAGCCAATATACTGTCTAGTATATAACTGAAAGCCCGTTTACATAACTGACTTTCTCCGACGGTCGGCACTGCCTCTGGTTGCTAGACGGCCGTCTATAGGTAAACGGGCCCTAATTATTTTTCTAGCCTACCAGACAGCGCCCTAATTCGATTGATTTCCTATACGGATTGTAAGTGTGACTGTTGTTCAAAGCGTTGGTGGCGACAGTTGTCGTAGAGGGTTATATAAGTGGTGTTTCCGGTGTTCCTCTGCAGCGCTGATCCCACTTCTTTTACCATCAAGAACACGGCGCAGACATACACCTCCGAGAGCACCACAGCCGCATTTATAAATTGCTTTCTCACATCCCTCTTTTATCTTTTCTACCTCAGCCACAAATCAAGCTCTGTGTTTTCAGTTTCCCTGAAAACCCCCATTGACTACGCCTCCTTCTAGAGACTTTAGCTTACCAGTCCTTTTTTTCTTTCATTCCTCTTTTCCGGCCCGTTTGACCCTTTAACCACGGCAACTGAGGAACACTCGAACACCACTATGGATCGCAATTGTAAACGGACCCCCCTCTCGTGGGCTGCGGGCGCAGGGCACGTGGCTGTTGTGAATCTGCTACTAAGCCACCAAAATGTCAACCCCAATATAACAGACATGGAAGGTCGAACACCACTCTTATGGGCTGCCTCCTATGGGCGTGATGGAGTAGTTAAGCAACTCATGGGACGGGAGGGCGTCAACCCGAATCTCTCGGATAATTTCGGCAGAACACCGGTTTTCTGGGCTACCTTGCGGGTTCACTATAGGGCACTAAAGTTACTGCTGGAATGTGGAGATGTTAACCCCAATATTCCCGATAATCAGGGCGAAACACCGCTCTTCTGTGCTGCGGAGCGCGGTCGTTATCAAGCAGCACAGATACTGTTGGAGCGGGGAGACATCGCTCCTAATATCGCGAACATTGTTGGCGATACACCTCTCCTGATTGCTATCAAGGATAAGTCTCACAGAATGGTGAAGCTACTATTGAGAAGGGAAGATGTCAACCCTAATATTACCGATTACCTTCGCTATACCGCTCTCCACTACGCTGCCCTGCTTGGGGATGATGAAGCAGTAAAGCTTCTGTTAGAACGGGCAGACATCACACCGGGCATCCAGGGCAAATGTGGTACAACGCCTCTAGCGACTGCTGCCGAGTATGGGTATGATGGAGTAGTCGAGCTACTGTTAGGATGCCAAAATGTCAACCCCAATATTACCGACATACAGGGCCGAACGCCACTCTCATGGGCTGCCAGGAGTGGCCATAATGGAGTCGTGCAACTGCTGCTTCGTCGCCCAGATATCAACCCCAATATGCCAGACAATGATGGACGAACACCAATTTGGTGGGCTTCTTTCTCCGGGTATGAGGGGACAGTGAATCTACTGCAAGCCCACAAATCTGGGAACCTTATGGAAGTTTGACTCCCACAAAACGAAATCTCTACCACTGCTCAGCTCCTTTCTGTCTTTTCTTACCGGTTTCCTGCGGAGAGGGATTACACTTTTGCCTCTTTGTTGGGGCTCCTGTTGCTATATATTTACCTTACCTTTCAATATAACGGCGCCCGACGAACCTGCCCCCGAGCTGCGACTTGACTCCAACCAAGACAGTTTTGAAAACAGATGACGAGAATCTTGTCAAACGCCTCGATAGCTCCCGTGATATCGCTGCCAGTTAGTTTTCTGTTAGGAGAGAGTACATTACCCCACTATTGGTGGGTGGTGGAGGATTTTTCATGGTGGCATCAGGGATGGAAGCGAGATTTGCGGCCTCTTGCCCCCGTTGTGGGCTCTTGTCTCAGTCGTAAGCTCTTGTTTCTATGGTGGGCTCTTGTTTCTATTGAAGCCATGAATTGATTCAGTAGTGGAAGTGAAAAGCTCACCCTTCGAGCATATGCAGTATCGAGGTTTACTCCCACACATACCAGCACTTGCGATGTGATAACACATCTAATTATTAGTTTCATTGGATTCTCCCTTGCAACTAAGAGTACAAATGGTTTTATACAGGGGTCAAGATTTAGTACATGTCCCGTCGTCTATGTTACCAAGGCAGACAAAAGTATCAAAAAAACAGTAAATATCATATACAGTATCATAGCGTACTTTTCAGAAGTGGATTCTGATAGTTCATTCTCCTCTGCTTAGTCCAGGAGCAGTTAGACTTAAAGAAGATCTATTCGCACCCATATCCCGCCGTACCATATTCAAGTGATCCGTAAAGTAAGCAGCAGAGTAATCGCGATGTGGTGTGTAAATTATTGGTGGGAGAGAAGGAGGGTGAAAAGATGTAGGGTCGGGGGGTGGGTGGATGAGCGTAGACAGGACAGGATATGCGAAGAATGGAGCAAGGTTTCCCGGTTTCGGTCACTTGGTCGCAGCTAAAACTCATGCAATGTTATACCAGTATACTTCTCTTGGACAGGTGTCGTACTATTAAAATTCTCACGCTCGAGCAAGAGAAATACTATACTTTCGTGGCCCTGCTCACTAGCATATAGGAGTGGTGTTTTGCCTTGTTGGTCAACGAGGTTGATATCGGTATTCCCCCGTTCTATAAGGGCCATCACGACGTCATAATAGCCATAGTATGCTGCGATACAAAGAGCAGTGGATCCCTCTCGGTCACGGATATTCGGATCAACATCTTCCCTTTCCAGCAGCAATCTCACAACCTCCGCCTCCGAGAAACCCGAGGCTCTGGAAAGTGCAGTCTGGCCCTGCCAATCTTGAAGATCAGGACGAATCCCTTGCCATTCGAGGAGTTTCTTCACTGCTTCAGCATGTCCAGATGTCGCTGCCCTCATGAGCGCAGTAACCCCTAATGAGTCAACGTTGTTTCCATCCACCCCGTGTCGCAAAAGCTGCCCAACAATACTTGATTGCCCTGCCCATGCAGCCCTATACAACAGTTTTCCACTAAATTCGTTGCACATATCCGGCTGACAATCCTCCCGCTCCAATAGCAACTCAACAACTTCCCAATGATCACTCTCAGCAGCATAGGAGATTGGAGATCTGCCATCACCATCCGCGATACCAGCGTTGACTGAAGCACTTTCCAAAAGCAACTCCACTACTTGAGAATGACCTTCCATAGCGGCCCACGAGAGCGGTGTTCTGTTGTTATCATCTAACCTATCGAGGTTGACATCTTCACTTTCTAATAGTAGCTTCACCACTCGATCATGCGCGTTCTGGGCTACCCATGAGAGGGGTGATCGACCATTCCTATCCTCCATGTCTGGATTGATCTTTCCGCTGCCCAACAACATCTGAACTATCTCGTGGTGTCCATTCTGCGCAGCAAACGATAGGGGGGTTTGACCTAGGTCCGCTGCTTCGGCCATACTTGGGTAGTGTGCCTCGGATCTGATACTGTCGTTGGTACTGGGACGCGGGGACTATGGTGATGAAGTTGGGGTGGGTGGTTGGCGGGTTGTCGGGCACCTCAGAGGTGTGGGGAGGGCTGCCACTTGCAGGTTCGGGAACCAGGAGGAAAAGGCAGATAAAAGCCTTTGCGTTATCTAGTCAACCGGGGGGTGGGAGGATAGCGTGTTTCGGGTTTCCCTCTTTGGGGGAGGGAGGTGGTGTTTGCCGAAGAGGGAACATCGGCAAAAAAGAGGGGACCTGCATACTGCCCTCTTGGTGCGCCGCACATTGAGGGCATATCTCACATAAACTCCAGTTCTGAGTGCCGACGCAACCCGACGCTGCCCCCCAGCAACCCTGCCACCAGCGGCCAACTCTACTGTCCTGTAGCCACCAAGTTCCCCCCCCTGCATGCTACCTGTTTCCCCACGTCCTGTCACTTCAATCCTCTTCTCCCTAACAAGCCCTACAAACAACGCGCCCCCACCAGCTTTCCTACGGCGATACAGTACTCCCTCCAGTTTCCTTCCTCAGTTCTTCTCCGAATCCTCCCCTCTGTCCAGAAACCCCACCCCCAAACCACATCTCCTAACCTTATCCAAATCTTCTACACCTCATTTATGCTGTCCTCCACCTCACCCGCATCGTGAGCATCCGATTCTTCCAAACCATGCCTCGCAAGGCGCCCTTCATCCAAGGTGGCAAGAATGGAAGAGAGTGCAGAAGATGCCGCAGTAGACGGCGGGGACCGCTTCTCCACCCTGGCCCGATACTCCAATTCCCCGGAAATATCATCTAAATCGACATTCCCCTCTGCCCTCCGTACAGTGGCAAGAATAGCCTTAATTTCAGAAAGAGCACGTGGGTTGGAGTACATGCACGCCACTTTCTGCCCGCTGATTCCGCACACTTATTCCCCATGGGTTACTGCTGGCTTCGGTGATCATCCGGAGGAGGAAAAGAGTTTGCTTTGCAGTGCAGGGGAGGAGTGCCAGCATGAATGTTGGTTGTAGTGGTACACTTGGACACACCTCCAGTTCTGGAAATAGAGAAAGCGGCATCGGGGCGGGTGGCTGCTCTGCTGGTAAGCGAGCGTAACTGTTAGCATGGGGGGTTTCACATACTTCGAAGTCGGCTTGGACCGAGCTGACTTGTTGCTCGATGATTGATCAGTTGTCGGTTGGAGCTCTAGCGTTGATGTGGGTGGCAGCAAGGGCCGTGGAGTTTTCTGGATGGACTTCGATCAGGAGGCTTCTTCGTTGACCCACGACAAGGCGGGCGTATTCGGTTTCACCGATCGCCTCCAGGATTCGCGAATCTTCTACACGGCCTAGATTGACGGGGGTTCCCTGCTTTACCAAGATACGCCCCAGTGCCCAGTTTTGATATAATATCTTCCACTATGATAGGTATTTGCTCGCTGAGACTGTATTTGCTATTAGGCATTGCCGGCAGTGCTCGACCAAGCACACCGTACCGAGAACCCCATGTCGCTCCTCGGCCGGAACACAAGTCCGATACCAGGGATGTGAGTCTGCATCTCCCCCATGCCCACCTCCGGGAGTAGATTTATAGCCCTACTATCAAGTTGAGAAGTTATAAAGAATAAATGAACACTTTCTCTCCCAGCGGATATCCGGGGGTCGTGTGTGATGTATTGCTTTCAATTTTTTAATGACGCAGCCGCCATCAATGGTTCCTCGAGCTTCCGAGATAGCAGCGGGATGCTGGTCTGTAGGAGAGAGCAACATAATATCTTCTAGGAGCTATTGTCCTACTGAGTTTCTTGAGGCAGAGAGAGTGTACACGATTTTCAGCATAGCCGATGGAAAGGTCGCCACCGCGACTGTATTCCTATCGTTTTTCATTGACTGTGCGATTCGTTTCGCCCCGGGCTTCATACACGAATAGGGGCTATAGTGCGGGAGGTAAAAGGACTACTTTTGTCAAAAACTGCGGCAAAGCAGACAGATGGGACTCACAATCGATCGAAGGCACCAACTCCCCCCACCCCAACACCCTATAAGTTAACTGCCCTGCATATCCAGAGCTACTGCTAAATTTCCCCCTCAATCTCAATCAACATCCAAAACCCATTCTGCTCCTACGATTAACTGATATGCATAGGAAGAGTATCCTGTTTTGGAGTAATCACCAAGCCAAGGATCATCGCTAGCTTCCATGTCCGCACTTTTGAAGCCCAGTTCTATTCTGCCAACTGATATTCTTATCAACTATCGCTAGAATATGAGCACTGTGGACACAGACGGGGGATTGGATGCTCCTCCTGTCGTGGGAAACGCTTCTTGATCCATCCTAGCAATCGAGTCGCTATATATCGCCTCCGGCGAAATTCTCTGGGAGACTCCCCCCAACCTGCTTTTCCGGGCCACCAGTGGCCTCTGGTTCGGTGAGGGAAACCAGTGTTCCCAACCGTCCGGGGCGGCCTAAGTGCACGACGGCGGGCCCTACAGAGTGAGTCATTTTAGTTCAGGGCAGGGGGCGGACGGCGGGGGACTGCAGGGAACGGCAGGGGACTACAATGAAACCTCCGATAATTCCAGCAGGTAGGGAGTAGCACAGGGCTGGAAATAAAGGGGGGATGGAAAGAGGAGAGGGGTCTTGGCACAGGACGACCAGACATGACTGGCTTTCGAGTGATATCTCGTGATGGTAAGAGAAAAGGAAATTTTGCATAGAACTTGGATATGATGTACAGAGAACTGAGTAGAGAGTATGAATTCAAATAAGAGAGTGCGGCCAAGGCAGACATAACTAAAGACTATTTTCCACTGTGAACTATGATAAAAGACTACTTTTTCTGGAATTAAGGTCCATGGAATGTCCTGGAATTGGAAACTATAAGAGGTATAGAATTTTCGGAGGGATTTCCCATACGTCAAATGTGGTGGCTCCGCAAACGCTGGAATTTCTAGAGGGTTGGAAGTTTTGGAGGTGGGAAATATCGGAGGTTTCACTGGATTGAGGACGGCTGGGAAAGGGTGAGGACAGCCAGGGACGGCAGGGGTAGGATTCCGAATGGTCGGTGGAAGACCGGACTGGACTAGCTAGGCCGGTCGAAAGTCAAGTCTAGTCCAATGGTTGAAATTAGACCGACTGGACAGTCAGGATTATGGAAACCGACTCGACCAGGACTGGTCCGACCAAGCCCGCCAAGCAATAGGATATGCTATTTTTATCACAATATATTACGTTCAAATAAAGCTTTTCTTAATTAAACTTATTTTTTCAAGGGATTATATATTGTGGAGATAGTACCTCACTTAGATTAGGGGTGGCGAAAACAGGTTAAGTATCGAAGTATTTTTGGTGCACTAAGTGAGTGATAATACATGACCAGATGCCACAATACCGATATCAGATGCAACTTATCCATTGGGTAATCGCATTTCCACCATATGCTATCCTCTCCGGGATGTTCTATCAACTTGTATTGGGGGGCTTTTGATTTAGAATGTGGCAAGCTGCTTTGAGCTCCTATAGCTATAGTTCTTAGCAAGTGTTGGCCGGGGTGCCATTCAGACTCTCATAGGATCTTTTATAAAGACCGGTCTGGGACCAGTCCAGTCATCGACATCAACAAGGACCTGCAAGGCTGGTCCAGCCTCTAAGACTTGACCGGTCGGACTATTCGGAACCCTAGGCAGGGGACGGCCTGGGACTATTGAGGACGGCCGGGGACTTCAAGAGTGATGTCTCATGATGTGAAAAGAATTCGTTTGGAGGTGTACGCTTTCAACTTGGCTAGTACAGGAGGTCCAAGCGCCGGGACTATAGTCCCTTATAGTCCGTCCGGTCCTCACCTTCCCGGGCGTAATCCGTCCTAGCACCCCCAAAAAGACGGACTATGGGCGGTATTCCTTCCTGTCCTCCCCCGAAAACGGACGGACTGGACTGTTGGAAACACTGAGGGAAACTTCAGGCGGCGTAGAGTATGTGAGAACGGATTTCGTGTAAGATATGCTATCGTTACTCTCCCGCCTCCTGGGGTTGGCCCGCTTGGCCACCTTCAAGTCTGAGATTGCGTTATTACACTACTTGGGAAGAAATCTATGGCCATCCAGGGTTCCGAATGGTCGGCGGAAGACTTGACTAGTCTAGCTAGTCAGGTCGAAAGTCAAGTCTAGTCCAATGGTGGAAATTAGACCGACTGGACAGTCAGGATAATGGAAACCGACTTGACCAGGACTGGTCTGACCAGGCCTGCCAAGCAATAGGATATGCTATTTTTATCACAATATATTACGTTCAAATAAAGCTTTTCTTAATCAAACTTATTGTTTCCGTGAATTATATGGTGGAGATAGTGCCTCGATTAGATTAGGGGTGGCGAAAATAGGTTCGCGAGTATCCAACTATTTTTGGTTCACTAAGTGAGTGATATTACATGACCACATGGCACAATACCGGTATTGGATGCGACTTATCCATCAGGCAATTGTATTTCCACCGCATATTATCCTCTCCAGGATGTTCTATCAACTTTTATTGAGGGGCTGTTGATTTATAACATGACAGGCGACTTTAAGATCCTCGTATACCTATACTTCTATTCTTACCGAGTGTTAGGCTGGGTGCCATTCAGACTCTCATTCGATCTTTTATAAAGACTGGTCTGGGACCAATCCAAACCGGACCGGACCACCCAAGTTAGTCGGGTCCAGTCATCGCCATCACGAGGACTGGCCAGCCTGGTCCTGCCTCCAAGACTTGACCAGTCAGACTATTCGGAACCCTGTGGCCATCTGTCTCCACCCATCTGTCTCCACCCCTCTAGTGGTGACTTTGTCCGGGAAGTCAGGTCGAGAACCTAATCAACAGTTCCTAACCTTCTATGCTCAAGCCTCCACCTCACCGACTTGTCTCTTTTCGACTAGCGATTGCTGCCAGTTGCAAGAATGTATGATTCCTATGCTTATCCAACCGAGATTGGTCATCGGACTAACCTAGTAAGCAAGCATCCGCTCCGATGTGACTAGAGGAATCGTGCGACTCGTGCTCTTCAGAATTATTGGGCTCCCTGTTGAACGTGGATCGTTCTGGACTGCTCACCATTTGCATATATTCCCATGCGCGTTGCATTAGGAACCTTATCGCTCCGACCTGTTACACACTAACTCTTCCAAAGATGTCTCACGATCATTAGCTTCATACCGATCTCCGACATCAACCCTGCATATCTAGTGCGACAGCATCAAACCTCCATTCATCAACAATGCAACACGAACCATCATCAATAGCCGAACAACCATGGCATCCGCGGTTGTACACTCAGTATTCAGCAAATCGGTTAACCACAACCTCGGTGCTTGGGTTTTCACCTCGGATGGGATTCGACTCAGAAGTAGGAAAGGGCTACTATGCGGAAGAAACTGATGAAAGATATGGCACGCGCAGGAAGTGTGCTGTGGAGGAAAGGTCTCATCTCAAGGAGGATATAAGAAAGCCTGTTCTTCCCTTTATTCGCTTGTTTTCTATCAGTCATCGCATTCATTAATTATTCCCTTGGTCTTTCTGCTTTTTGTCGAAGTCATTCATTACCGCACATGATTCCATTATCTCTTCTTGTTTCCTTGATAACTTTCCTCTATTCAAATTGTTAGTACAAATAAAAGTTCGGCATCGCCAGATCACTGGAATCTATATTCGCTGCGCATAACGTTATAGTGTTGAATACTCCCTTGGGACAGAACTTTCGCGAAAATGGAGACCAGCTTTGTTGCGGTGGTTAGACACACTCACCGTTTCTCTTGAAATAGGATAGGCCCTCGTAGCCAGGCCCTCCTCGTTCCGTTCGGGCTTAATCCTGAACCGTTTCCGCCGAGGGTCCCAACATAATTGAAATTCCAGTCCACATCATGCTCACCTTTTTATTATCCTTGTCCAATACACCTGGGGAAGAACTACCAGACCTAGGCCTTTGTGGGGAGTTCATCCCAGGAAAACCCCTCTTAGATTTGATTCTCTATCCTTCCCCTCCCCCTCTTGTTACCCTCTCTGGTATCTCTCTTATAGAAGAGTATGGAGGGTAATTTTTTAAACCTTTTTAATGCGTATCGGCCGGGGTGTAATTTCATTGCCATTGTGGGTAGACCGTCGACCTGGAGGGGTTATCATGTCCGAGCGACGGATGTCCAATGCTATGTAAACAATTACGAGTAAGGGGAGATGACTAAGGGGAGAGAGACTAAAGGCAAGGGTCGTGGTTATAATTCTTTTGCAAAATCCATCATAAAACTCTGGCAGGCGGTGTGAGTTTCGTGAGGGTTTGTTAGGTGATTAGAAGTGTTGAACCACACTCCTCCGGATTGTAGAAGAGGAGATGAGGGAGAGAAGGTGTCCATGGTAGAGAAAAGAAGATTCACGGTGACTAGGCAATTGGGCAAAGCTGTGGGGCTAGTTTTCAGGACTCGCGGGGCCCAACGCACTAGATGGGATTATTGTAAAAGATTTTTAATAAAAAATATTATTCGAGGGAATTCATCGTGCCCCACGATACAGAGATTCTCAACCATAGCGATAAATTGAGAAAGGAAAGAGGAAAGGTAATGGAAAAAAAGGAAACCCTGCATAATTCTAGATTAGCAAGAGTTGCGAACTGATGATCAGCTCGGGGCTCGGAGAAAACCAGCCGCACCACGCACTAAGGAATGATAGAACGTGGTATAATATCCCTTTTTTATGAAAAAAATTGTTCATACACTTGTACCCCAATCGAAGATCTAGATATGAGTAAACCTCTTGATAAACAAAGGTTAGCGTAGCGCCGCGCTCGCCCCTTCGTTACAGGCTCATCTCCAGGGAATGAATCTAGAACAAGCCCATTAACTTAACCCCATCCCAGACAGTGTTACAATAACAGGACCAGAATGCACCACCCTATCTATCTCCCTTCTCCGCATAGCTCCCGTAGACAACCCTCCGTACCTCTCCCTCCCAGCCAACCTCCCAGCCCCAACCTCCTTCACGACAACCGCGTCTCATTTCACGGATCAACCTTATGCTTCTTGATAAATCTTTTCAAAGAGTCATCCACAAGCACCTCATCAAGCTTCAGCCCGCCAAGTCCGTGGTCGTAAGCGATCGCAATAATGGTCTTCCAACCCCAGATACAATAACCGGAGCTTCACACCTAGTACCTCCGAGAACGGCCACCAAAATATTCTTGCTAACGCCCGGCTCTTGGGGTGCCTGCCTAGCAGCATACGCAAGGACACCTGCCACCGGTTCGGAAATGATCTGCACAACCTCAAGCTCCGAATCCTTAGCCGGGGCAACAAGCGCTTCCTTCAGGGTATTCGAAAAGTCTGTAGGAACAGTGATCACAGCACTAGTAACCTTGCAACCCAAAAGGTCCGACCCGGAGTCTCTGACCTGGATAAGGTGTCTTGTGGTGAGCTCATTGATGTTAACAGTGGAAACAGTCTCTTCATTTTCCTGCTAGAAATTGTCTGATGGTACGCCATCGATGTCGATTGGATGAGCAGGGTTGTGGATATTCTTCGGATCAATCTTGGAGCACCCCTCCAAATGACGTCCCGGAAGTACGCTACCGTGCCCCTTGCATTCCGAACCAGATGCGATTTTGCCTGTATTCGATGGTACTCTTCCGAGCGGACTCTGTATAAGTACCTGGCACACACCAGCTGCATACCAAGGTTCCCGGTAGACGCTCTAAGCGACTCCAGCCCTCTTCCCCTAATATGGAGGGCGAGCCAAGAAAATATATTGATAAGTAACCTGTGGAGTATTAGTAGGAACGTACAGTTTGCTTGAGCTTTAAGTTCCCTTCGAATTATATCTAGGGGTATGGCATCCATAGTATCCCTTCAATGGATGAGACAAGCAGAGTCTGCGCCTCCCTAATCCGTGCGTGGCCCAGAGACTTTGCCTGACAAAAATCACGAAATATCAAACCTTTTTTCTGTAGAAAAACGTATTGAAAATGTGAAATTGGAGGTAATGATCGGAAATGAGGATTTTACGGAGCGAAGTGAAGTAGCTCAATTAAACAAGACTAATTTTGTATCGAAGCAGTTGAGCTAGAGATTCGCTTAAGTAAAGCGGAGAACGCCGCCCACAAGCGCAGGCATTTCCAACAAAATCGCTTAGCCACAGCATACCCCAGAGTTACCGTACGCCTAAGGCGGGAATCCGAGTATCGCATCGGCCCGGGAGATAATTAGCAGTAGTACAGTAAAACCCAAGTCGTGTCATATCTATGATATGATATTATGATAATCCATCTCTAGGTACATCCTACACCCTAAAAAACATTTAGGAAAATCAAAATCAAAATCCATCATGTGTTGTCCCTGGAGAACCAAGAATATTTCTAGATGGTCCGATGAGATCGCTTCCCCATGCCCTTAGCTCAATATTACCCTTTCCTCCTTGCATGCCGGGAAGGGACCTCAACAACCCGCCTAAAACGCTGCAACCGTTGGAAGACGAGAGGAATGCAAGCAAAAGAAAGAGACATTTTATCAGAAAAAACGCCTGAATAGGCAAAAACATTACAGCGAAGAAAACAATCGCCAAGGGAAGTCAACCCCTCCAGGAGAAAAACCGTGATACTCGAGGTCTCGAGCGGGGGGGGGGCTTGGGAGCTAACATTGTGCCGTACTAGTACAGTATGATAGGAAAGCAAATGTCTACTCCAGCTCACCAGCCGTGCCTTGCCCTGTCTACACGAGTTGCAGTCTTTGTTTCCTGATTGGTGGGGCAGGAACGCGAGCAAGGGGGGGAAAAGAAGTCCTTGCGGAGCCTCCACCAGCAAAGCACCCCGATGAGTAAAGTGGTGGCAGTAAACAAACACCTGTAAGAGAAAACACCGACCCTCGAAGAACTTGCTCGCCATACTCGTACTATATTCGAGCACATCGATACGCCCCCTCCGCCGTGTGATTTCGTTGCTTGCTTGCTTGAAGCTTCATCCACCCATATCTAAAGAGAAGGCTAATTACTAAACCTCTAGAAGAAAACCCTAATCGTTGCCAATCAGATAATTTAATCCCCCCCGCATTCCTTTCTTTCCCACTACTCGAGACGGTACCGGTAGGGCACCGGCCTCATTGCCGGTCTTCAAATTATTTTTGTGACCCTAGCCCTAGGATTTCCATCTTGTCGGGCACCCATCATGGGCGGCCTCGGAGTGTGTTACGAATTTACGGTCAATATGGGTGGCCTATCTATGGTTGGTATTGGTTACGTATCCGAAGCCACTCTTTTCCCATTCTCGTAGTGCTGATCGACAACAGCAACGCCCTTCCGGCACCTTACATGAGCGAATTGACGATCGTGTCCGGCAATTCGAAAGGCTCTGTAGTCTAAAGCGATATTTTTCGGTGGGGGATCGCTCGAACGCGGTTTAGTATCATACATACGGTAGGAGTGCAATTTTCTGGTCAGCCCGGATGCTAACCAACCTCCCTCTGTGATCCCGGTAGGTAGAGTGGCGTTCGAGCACTTACTGTACGAGTACTCCATCGCTTCCACCACCCTTCTCCTAGCATACGTGCTCGACATGATTGAAATTCTGGACCCTTTTCCTTCATTCCCGAGTCTCGAATGATAAGTTTAAGAGATAAATGTGTGAGTAAAGTTAGTAGTGAACCTATCCCTCCCCCGCTGCCCCCCGCAAAACTGCGGCAGAGACTCCCGGGGCCTGGCTGGGTATGTGAGGTGGCACCAAATCCCCCGGCTTGATATCAAATATCCGAGTGCGCCTTTGTGACGCCTGCAAAGAGGCAGCCTAACTTGATGTAAATTAAACCACCCCTCCAACCCTACCACCAAACCTCCGTGCAGGCGTCCTGATTTTTACCCCATCTTCTACCGATAACACCTAGCTACCCATCAAGAATGCACCCAATAGATTAGCGCAGTTCCGGGAAAGTGTAAAATCGCTCTCGAGGGGGAGATTTTTTTTTCAACTCGCGCGGCAACGGACGTCAGGTTGAGAAAGGGAGGGAACACTAAACAACCAGCTGAGTGGGGGCAGAAACTGGAAGACAAGGTTTTTTGGCCTGTTTGAACTCTATCGGGGGAAAAGGAGGATGGCGAATGCAACGTATTAAAATAAGATTTACAAAGTGCTACTGAAGGGGGGGGATCCAAGGTCCCGCAAGCAGTTATGAAACAGTTATTTAAAGTTCACCAGCCAAATATATCCCTGCCGTTCCGGTTAATTAGTCCGTGCCCTTTGTATTTAAGCACAGTTAATTTAGGTTAACCAGTGAAATAATCCCTGTTTTTGTGCGGAAACGTCCCTCCCCCCGCCTAGTAAACATTATGGTGAGAAGAAGCTGGTATCTGACAAAGCAAAATTTATGGAAGATTGAGGCTCTGTTCGGGCAGGTTAGAGGGGCAGTGATTTTCTCACCCTTGGAGAATTTTTTCTTTCATGATTTAAATATATGATATCTAAGTTGGATCCCAGGCTTGTTTGACATGCGACAAAAATTGTGTTCACGGTTATTTTCCCGGCTGCGATTTCTTTCTTTCTTTCTAACTACCGTAGGGTAAGGGGTGAAACTAAATATATTTCTGACCTGTTCCGCACCGTAGGTGGGCGTTTGTCGGGAGGAAAAAATTGCGTCTAGAAATAGCAACGAAGGAAGCATGGGGTTAGTCAGCCGGATGAGAGAAGCAGCTAACTAATCGGATAAGATTCTACGGAAATTCTATGGTGCAGTTGAACACGAATTTTTTCTGGAGAAATCCCATTTTCAACTTTATCGAGACCAACATGGCCTCAACTCCCGCTACCTGCCTGTCTGATTTTTTGAGCCTGAAGTGTGATGCTTGGCGTGAGGCAAAGTATTATCATATCATATCCGGGCGAGACAAGCTAGAGTCCAACCCTGATTTTGCAAGTAATCCCCAGGGCTTCGCGATATGATTTTTGCCAAAAGATTAAAAAAATACCTAAAGAGAGGCAATATGAAGAGAGGCGAATGGGAGGAATAAGGACAAGGATAGGGCCAGAGGAGTACTCGAGTATTAGCCTCGAGAGATGCCTCCTCCGCAAGCGCTGTGGAATATCTGCATAATCAGAGTGCTGTCTTGGCGTGTCTCACCGCGATACCCCAGGAACAACCACAAGGTCTTTTTTCGGGTATAGTATTATCCTTATCCTCACCTCTCTGACCACTGCGTCTAATGTTGCTGGTGCACGATTGTGGAGTCTATAGGACATCCACGAAACATAAACACCCAGACAAAATTCTCAATGAAAACAAATTGGACTATTTGAGAATGTTTGAAAAGTCGTTCCAATTTCACACCTTGAGGCTGGCCACACCTCTACACCAGAAAAAGGAGGGTCTCCAAAATTTCAGATTGATCACTGAAGGTCACCAACGGTGCTCCAATTTTAAATTTGGGTGCATTCCAAGGCCGGAGCTACCGTACTCTGTTGGGTACTAGATGCTGGGAATTATCCGGCGGGATTTGCAGTTATCATGCTAGCAATTTAATACCTTTCTTCAAACCCCCTCATTTCCTCCTACTTCACCCACCACCAACTGGATATGCTTTTATCAAAAAACGAAAGTTGGTTCTGGCTAGCTATTTTCGCTCTTTCGAACATGCCTGGTGCCAGCAGTCAGGTCGGGTCGGGTTATCTCTATGAGCGGATAGACCAATTGAGTGTCTGAACGGGACAACACGTGGTGGGGTGTTCTCATATTATCATACATTGGATTCTGTTATATCCCGGTTTGCCTGAATTTCGGCACAATGAGACCTTCCTGGGGAAATACCATAGGTTCTCTCTCGGGTACTGTTTATGAGTGATGGATGAGGGACTTTTTTTTCTTTCTTTTTTCTTTTTTTCTCTCCCGGGATTTTCAAAAGTGGGTCAGGTGAGAGTTATTGGTAGTTAAGTTTTTGGTTGAAGGGTGGAGGGTGAAGGGTGAAGGGTGAAGGGAGGAAGAAGGGCAGTGACAAGGGTGGGATAAGAAAGATTGAGGGGTATGGAAGGCCTAGGATATGGTATCGTACGGGTACCCGCTTGATATTATACGGGTGCCTGCGCATGTAGGAAGGAGGCTTTTTTCTTTGGGCGGAAGGGGTGGGGGTATGATATAGGTATTGTGCCTTCCTCTGCTTTCTTTTTAAGTTGGTGGGAGAAAGTGGCAGAATACCCTCTCTGTGCATAAGCTGAAGTCTTCGAGATCGGCACAGGTACCGGTATCATACTGTACTTTTGCAATACATGTTCACGAGTTCATAATTCTTGGTACATTATTACTCCCAGATACCTCTCCTCCTCTGACAATTTCTATCGACTTACCTTTAATACCTGAATATTCACCCATCGACTAAGCTGACCGCTGGCTTAACAACCCACAGTGCCGACGACATGACCAATACTACTCTCCAGACAGAAACACAGACAGAAAGCGGTGCCGCTACCGCCAGCTTCTCCTCCCCCTCCTCCGCAAACGCGGCCTGGGCATCCCTTATCCCGATCTCACTCTTACAACTCCACACCAACCTCACCATCATCCTCCAGCAGATGTTTTACCGCCTCCTCGACTTTCTCCTCCGACAGAGCATGAGCTTGCGCCTCCGGTGGGGGAAATTCAAGGACGCACTCTTTTATGAAATGTTGTTGCTGCTGTTGCAGCCTAATCCTATTATGCTGGTTCTTATGTGGCCTGGTTGGATTGTGGTTCTGGTGGTGGTTCTGTGGAGATGGTGGGCTGGGGCCGGGGATGTGGTGCAGTGAAAATTCGGCGCCGAGATGTAAATATGTGTTATGTGCACCGTTTGGAGAAGGCGTAATAGCTTGTAATGTAAGACGTGGATATTGTGTTTTTTTGTTTTTCGTTTGAAAGTTAGGCAAACAGCGCGAGTTATGAGGTGATAGTGAGGCCGACAGGCTCGCAGTGAGAAAGGCGTGGGGTAGCGAGCGTCCGGTGTGTTTGAGGGTTTGCCCAAGAATTACCCGTCTGATAGGGAGGAAGGTGTTGCCAAGCTATACTAGTATTATACCATGTTTCACTTTAGCCTCTTTGCTGACTCCTACCGTGATCCCACTCTCGTCACTCAAGAGCACCTCTTCCTCCGCACTTTCCACCCCCCCCCCCCCTCTTCTCACCCCTTCCTCCCGTTCTCTCCGCCCATCGCCAACGCTTCTCCACCATGGAGACCCAGAATGGCGGCTTCCTATCTTCGCTATTCAACAGCTCAATGTTTAGACTTGTCATGTCCCGACCGGACGCCGTCGCCTCGCTAGCGGACGTTACAACCGATTCGGTAGCAACAGCAGTAGCTAGCAACGCCCTGCAGCTGATCACGGAGACACCGGAGGCGGTCGGGAATGTCGATTCAGTAATAGAGACAGCGACGATGGCAGCATCAGGGCCAGGAAGAGGAGTCCGGAACGTATTTACCTATGTTACTAGTCCGTGGGCTGTTCTGTGCTTGTTCATGGTGAGTGTGTTGGAAACCCCTCGTTTACTATTGCTTTTTCCATTGGCTTTCCCTCAACCATTATTCGTTTGTTTTTCATAACCCCGGGCCACGAGTAATGTCGCTCCGTTTGAAGGATTCCTGTTGTGTACTTCCAGATTTGGCATTCTTGCTCAAATCTGGTTTGTATGCGGCAGCAATTCCGCCTAAAAAAACGTTTCGACATTACCTTCCGCTTCGGAGAGCGTCCTCATAACTACACTGATACACAAATGTAATTGTGGCTGCTGTTCTCCGGCCGGCATCAACATCCGAGCGAGGTTCAGAGTGCCCGGTACACCAACAACGTGCTCGGGTTACCGGATGGGAGCTGGTTGCTAACGCGCCAGGAGAAACACAGCTCTAATCCCGGGGCTTGGGCAAGGTTGTATTTTCCAAACATGAAGTCGAGTTTCGACTCACCAGCCAAGGTATACCTTCCCGGGCACAGTGTACCAGCTCGAGCAAACGGACATCGCAAAGCTCTATTTCGGATGAAAGTGCGCCGCGCATACTCGTATCCACAGGGCTCTCCTTTTACTCCAGGCGCCCCACTAGCTCCGACCCTAGTAGTGGGGCCAGGACAACCCTCTCCACCAAGAGGTCTTCTCCGATCCAGTAACCGCTATTCTATAAACGGTATTCACATTTTTTCCTCAGTTAATTGTTTCTGCAATCCGCGGGCGGGGGACCACCGAGTCTTTGCGATGGATCAGGCACTGCAAAAACTTTGTGGCCACGAGTATACCGAGAATTTCCAACTTCCCTACGATAGCAGCCACAGCTACATGCGTGAACTAGTGTGGTTATGAGGGCTTTTCCAACGATAGTGTCTCGGTAGTGCTTATGATAGCGTATGATATTGGCTGCCTTTCACTGACACAACTACTCTTCATTCCCGGAGTTTAGGCCTTACTTCTGAATCGCACGAGTATCTACGCCTCGCTACGGAGACCGCTCGCCTTAACCACCAGGACTAGGTTCTTCATGCGTCTCACGCCTATCCTTCTCTGCCTGTTCCACATTTACAATATCTCTCTTGCACTCAGATGTCAAACAAGTGAGGTCTACCTCAGCGACGGATCGCCGAGGCCTGCTGGCGGGTTTCTGTGGCAGGTTGCGAGAGTGTGGAATTGGTGGATGGATGACTTGCAGGTTTGTGAGGCTGTGGGGATGATTCCGAACGACGTATGGGCGGAACAAGTTTATGAGTGGGGTGGAATGAAGGTTCCACCGGAATTGTACGCAGATGCTGAGGTCCCAGGATATGATAAACCCGCCATGGATACCGCCGACAAGGATTCCGATGGGAAGCTGGTGGAGAAGGTGGGGCAGAAGGAAGCCAAGGATATGGAGCCTATTAAGGGGAGTATGGCGCTTCTGTGGCCGTTCTACAAAACCGTTTGTTTCAGCCAGTTTGTTGAGAGTTTTGTCTGCGCCGTTACGGCGCGCAATCCTGCTGCGGAGACTGGTATGACGCTCATGGAGCACTCCCTCGCCTTTGCCGAAGCAGAGTTTTTAGCCGTCCCCAAGGTTTTCGAAATCCAATCGGCCCCCTCAGACAACGAGACCACAGTCACAGATAACCGTAGGGTCCTCGTTCACACGGAGAAGAACGTCCCCCCGGAAGTTCTCTACATCTCGCTCATCTCTGCTCTCGGCCACCTCACAAGCCACATTCTGGGCGTTTTCAACCGACAGGAGAGATACCGATTACTCAGCACAGGCATCTGGGGCGTTGCATTTTTGAGTGGCTTTGCATGGGCACTAATTTTTAGATCCGAATCCGGCGCCGTACTAAATTTCCCTACTGTGTGCGTGGTTGGATTCATTCCACACCTGCTTATCTTCACCGGGATCTTTGTTTGTGCGGGGATTTACGCGCTCGCTTTAGTGCTTACTTTGCTGTTCCCTCCACCCGGAGTCAGTGAGAGTCCGAGCTTCCGTGCTGGGCTTGATAATTTACAGGCGAATTTAACGTTGGGGACTATTACCATTAATAATACTGATGATTTTTATACCACCTTGTTGAAGTTGGGGTTTCAATGCTTGACGGCGGCTAGTGAGGCTACTTATTTGAATGAGGGGCGGGTGGTCAGGCTTCCGGCGTGGACTTGGCTAGAAGACCAGAGGACTAAGGTTCTGGATTCCCAAAGGAAGTTAGGTATAGGTGGTGGAGGTGCAGCCCCTGGGTTAATCGGAACCGGTGTCGGTAAAGGCCCTTACTCTCAGGAACGCAAAGACGTAAAGGGGATTATGGCACCCAAGAAGGGTAGAAATGGCACCGGAAGCAGCAGATGGGCCGGCGCTGGGGAAATGATGCGAGGGGTATCAGTCCTTCTCGTCAGCCTAACTTCTCGCTGGACACCAATTTTATTCCGCGCCCGTGGAAGAGACCCACCCGATAGCCCGGAAGCAGTTCACGCGGCTCAAAGCCCAGCTCTGGGACCCGAGGAGGAGGAGGATACAGACTCAGTATCTCTCTACACTCGCTTCATCGGGAATATCGAAGGACCCCTCTGGGCGGACTCGGACACGAGTGGCGACTTCCAACCTGACCACTCCATAGACGACGATGCCAGCACCGTAATCTCCGCAGCGTCAGACCTAGGCTCTCTGACAGATTTCGCCTACGATTCCGACGACTCCCAACCCTCCGGCACGCGAACACCCACCCAATCACACCCCTATCCCTCCCGCGAATCTTCATCCTCCCCCTCCCCTCCCCAATCCCCGTTCTCGGAAATATTTTCAACACCAGCAGATCTCGCCACCCTCCTTGACCCACAAACCCCCGAAGACCGGGCTCAGGCGCAAGCCCTCGGCCGACACTTGAAGGCGCCCAACATTCTCACCCGGTCAAGCTACCGCTCCACTAACGGCGCATCAGCCTCCCTAGAATCCATCATACTTCAGCAGCGCCGATCCTCGTCTACTACCGCTAGCTCAAATTATAGCTCGTGCGTGGTTTGCCAATCCGCCACCAGGACCATCATCGTTTGGCCGTGTAGGTGTCTTGCCCTGTGTGAGGATTGCAGGGTTTGCCTTGCGCATAATAACTACAAGAGTTGCGTGTGCTGCCGGCAGGGAGTGGAGGGGTTTTCGAGGATTTATGTGCCGTAGTTTTTGGGGTGGGGGCTCCCCCGCTTTCATTACTCTACCTTTTTTATCTTTTGATAGTTTCCGGCATTTTTTAGTTCATTTTTTTTTGTTTGCTAAGGGCATTATTGGGCATCAGGTTTCTCTTTTCTCCTTTGATTTGTCTCGTAGTCTGGTTTGGTCTGGGTTGGTTTAGTATGCATTGCTGGCTGGCTAGTGGCATGGCATTCAGATGGGTACATAGAGATTATCGTGTCGCACAGTCTCGTTAGGTTTCTCAACAGAGGCTCAAGGCTAAATCTGAGCCATTTTCACTTTCTCCCTTTCATTGTTATATTTTCGTTTCCTCGGCGTCTCCTTCACCATCCGCCCCTACTGCGTTGTATTGAGTTACTACTGGCCAGAGCTCTCATTCGGACCAATGGGTGGGGGTGAGTCGGATGGGTACTATGATTGTGCCCGGAGCAATGGGCTTCTGCAGGGAATGAGTAATTAAAGTTAAGGTATGCATTGGTGGGTTAGGGTTGGATTTAGTTAGACTAGATTATCATGCGCTGGGAGGTCAAGGCTGAGCCAGGGAGCCACCGCTGTGGCGTTTAATCATGGAGTATCACTCGGGATTGGCGCCTTCCTTATTTCTTTTTCTACGGGGGCGGGGCGAACCCCGGAACTATAGCAGGGAAGCGGAGCACTAACCCTTTCCTCTATGGGCCGAAGCAGTGAGAGGAAGTCTCCTTGAATAATAGGCCATTCCGGCGTTAGTGACATACCGAGAACCAGGAAACAAGAGAAAAAGCGGCCGGCTCCCCCCTCCACTCGAAAGCGAAACACCTTGGATACGTGCGAGTGAGCTCGCAAAGAACTCTAATTGGACGGAAGATATTGGGCACGTGTGAGAACGGGAAAGTTTGGTGGGGGGGACCCCTCTACCTGAGTAAGGGTTGAAGTTTTAACTTACCTTGTATCATAATATCATACTTGAAATTCAAAAAAAATTTCCCTCCGCCCGCATCCTCGCTAAGGAATCTCGGATAAAAATCGGACACCCCGGGTTTTGGCTCAAGGGAGTGTGGATATGGGATAGAGCGCGTTTATGTGATGCTCGGGTGCTTTGCTCCTGGTCTTTCTGAATTCCTGGCTTCCCTGGTGTTGGATTTTTAAATTGGGACTTTCGGGCTTCTGCTTATTTTTATATATATATGTTTTTTTTGGGGGGGGGGTTAGCTGGTTCGCTTTTTCCGTTTGGTGGGCTTTTCTGGTTTAATCTGTTATTGGTTGGGACTCCTGGGGGTGCCTGGCTGTGCCTGGCTGTGCCTTGGGTAGATGATAGAGCGCCTGGAACACATAAGAGGCATGCGCTAAACACTTCTAGACACTTTAATCTGAACTTTCCTCTCCTGAATCTCTCACTCGGCTCAACGGTGCACGCGTATTATAGTAATATTAGGAGGGGAGTCAAATAGCCGTTATGGAACATGAGCGGATTAGCCCCCGCTCAGCAGATAAACTGTATACACGGCCGCACGGCGCGCGCTGGTTGATCGCAGGCAATGACGAGTGAGCGGTGAACCTGCCCCCCTGAACGAGGGAATGTCATTCCAGATCGAGCCGATTGATGATCTTGGCCGAGTTCCGCATCGGCTAGTTGCTACTTGTGCGCATGAGGGAGTCGTGAGGTCGTCTGCCGGAGAGGAGGGCATTAACTCTAAAAACAACAAGCTTCACCAAGGGAAAACCACTGGAAGGGACTGTAGGAAGCAACCCCGTGGGAGCAGCGGTCGGTGAAGGGATTTCAAGAGGAGAAGGCCTCCGGGCCTGGATAACCGGGGGTGAATATATCAAAGGGGCCCCCCCGCCGCCGACAGTCGGATGGTCCCAAGATTTTGATGTCTGGTTTTTGATGTCTGGCCATGGACGCGACCCATGTTGCACCCGGAATACTTGGCTTTCCGGTTGGGGGAACTGTAGTCCAACTTTGCGGATGCGATGGCTCTTTTGCTCGGATTCTTCTTTTAAAAACTCCTTCTTCGTCGTTGGTAGCGCCCGTTACTCCTTCTTCTAAAGCGTCGCTTGTCGCGGATGGCTTCGGATACCGGCCATGTCAATCCCTTGGTCCTAGCCCTGCTTGCCGGGCTATGTACTGTGCACGGGGTCTCCTGGATGGTCTAGCAGCACGGACAACCCAAGAAAACAATTCCCTGCCCCTCATTTACGCATCACTCGTGGGATGGAACTTGTCCGCTCGCGCAATTCCAGCTTGGAGAGGGAGGGAGGGAAAGAAGAAAAGCAAAACATGGTTGGAGTATATATTCCTATGCGGTGGGAATCCTCCATTGAGTTTGATACTCGGCATCCGTTTTTTTTTCAATTTCTCTTATGGGTTTACTTGTTTCCGGTGGTACAGTAGCTTGCCCACTACCGTAACTATTATTTTCCGCTTGCCGGGCAGTTCGATTGGGAAAGTGGGAACCGGTGGGATCTCCCCCGGCCTGCCTTGCCAGGAGTACTGTACAGTGCGCATAAGCGGGGAAGTGGGGTAGGGGGATTATGAATAGGAAGAAAGTTTGTGTTTTCCTTATGCACGTGTCGATCATAGTATCATCATTCCCCTTTGTTTTGCTACACTCAAAAGTACTGCTCGCTTCCTATGTTTTTGTTTTCGCGCCGAGATTGTATTACTTAGTCTTGTGGGCAACACCTTTTTCTCCTTCTTCTTCTTCTCGTTGGCCTCCCGTTCTTATTATACCATTGTTACTGACTAATCTACCCTGCGCTTCATTGCCGTGCTATCTCTCTGCGATACATGAGGCGCTATCGTAGAATTCGTCTCATATCGGGGAACCGAATAAGCACCACTGTGTAGAACAAAGAGTTTTTTTGGTTGGAGTGGTGGTGAGTTGGGGTTGTCAAGGTGGGTATCTTTGGGTGGTGCGTTGGGATATCGGCATATGAATAGGGTCTCGTAGCTGGAGAATTACGCTACGGAGGTGAAGGGGTTTTGTATGATGCTTCAAAGTTGACCCTCGATAGTATGATAGGCGGGCTTGGGAGTGAGATTCCGCGTTCTCATGGTGCTAAGTCTCATTGGTTGAAGGAGGTTTAAGAGGGAATTACTTAGCGCCTCAGGGAGTGGGATCTCAATTCCTACCGTTTACGGCGAAATTCATACGAATTACGGATAAGCCAAATCATGCATCTGCCCACACCAATCCAAATTCAGACACGCACTACGTTACACACTCGATGCAAGAGAAGCCTTCGCACTGTTCGAAGTGCTGCAACTTTATGCAGACAACGGATGAGGTAACAAATATGACAATCCTCCGAGTGAGAGCGAGAAGACCCTAAAAAACTGTGGAAAAATACCTTCATCTCCAGGGGTATCAGTGTTTCGCTCTCCGGGCAATAACCACACAACCTCGAACCGTCCCCCGCTTATCCCATAATCCAAATACCCACCCCGCAACCTTCCACTTTCTCCAGCCACCTATGCCCCAACGCTCCGCTTCCTGACTCCTCCGCTGGATATATGCCGCCAAGCCACCAAACACATCCGAGGAAATATCCTCAATCTCTATCTCATTCGATGCGTACCCGGCGACAACCAGCATGTCAGTATACTGCTTCGGAGTCATGAAATTGCGGTAAGGAACCCCCATCCCCACAGCAATGGCCCATAGCACTCCCTTTTCCCACCACTTCGCTTGCTCACTTAGTAACAAGTCGAACGCGACGAGCGACCCCAATTCCGCAGCACGGCGCAGTGCCTTTTCTCTATTCGGCCGGAAGTGGTATAAACAATCCAGCGCAAGTGTCCAAGTTTCCAACCCGGCCCCAGCTTCAACCTTCCATGTATCTGGGTCCGCACCGTCACCTAGGCACAACTGAGCTCGCCGCTTATCAATAGGGGCAATTTTTCCCAGCCTGTCTTCCAAGAATGCCAGCTGTATGGGATTATTCGTGATCCCACTGTATCGCACCCCCGGCAACGTTTGTAGTATCGCCAGTGTCTGATCCCCGCAACCGAAGCCGATGTCTATTATACGTACCTCACCCTTGGCATCCCCGGAGAGGAGTCCAGACTTCTCCAGTAAAAGGGCAAGTAGGGCGCGACAGGCTTCCGGGAATGAGCTTGTGTTCTTCCAGTAGCCCATGTTCATCCACATCGTCTGCGGGAATAGGGGGGCATTGAGGGCCGCGTGGTCGAGGGCGTAAGGGTCTGAGGATTTTGGACGGCGGACGAAGATGTAGATTATTAAGAGTAGGAACGATGATAATAGGAGGCTCATGGCTGGGGAATTCTGGGGGGTTGGGGTGGGGGCGTGTCGGAGGCTGAGGAGAATACAGTTTTCACGGTACCCCCGACGAAACTGGGTGGGCGACGAACAGGGGTAACTTAGCGCACCCCACGGTGAGCCGAAAAACACACGGTGACACCAAACGAGTGGCGGCTAAGCTTGTTTTTTGCTTACTAAGGGTACATTTTACTCAGGCTGCGTAATAGAGTTTGGGGTGTTTATATTTTGTCTACTCCATGCCTAACATCATTTACTCGTTTCTTTTACTTCCATTACACCACCTCGGTACACCATCCGCAAAGCATTACACGATGACTCGGATGAAACAAATTTCTCATTTCCAGCTCACACACAACCTTTGCTTTCCTGGTATCCGCCTCCGTATGGGATCTCACAGAAGATTCCAGACTACTCAAGTAAGATTCCAATCGATCAATAATGTTAGATTGCATCTGCTAACCTTTTTGCTCAGAGGAAATCTATTGCAGAACAGGTATCCCACTCCTCCGACGGCAAATCTTCCAAGAACGATGGAGATTATATGACATGGGTGGGGGTTTCCGGACAGAAAACGGAGTTCATAGTCCGTATTTCCAAAGTGGAAAAGGTATAATGTCATTACAACATAATACAACGTCTTTAGGCAACTTGACTAAATGGGTTTAGGATGTCGGGAAATGCAACTGTGCTATTGGATATGATTCTCCCGAGAAGTTGGAGGATGGGGAGGATAAAGTGGGGGCCAAGCTCAGCAAAGAACTCCAGGAACTGAAGGAGGTAATTGGAAAACAGAACGAGAAGATCAGAAATTTGGATGACGGGATCCGTGAACTGCACAATGAGTTCCGCGCACTCAAGGACCAGACCTGCGACCCATGTAGGTGGTGATAATGAGAGAAAAACTGGATGAGACGGGGCCCATCATTCAGTTTGACTATTGTGAGGATACTCTAGTTGGCTACAACTAACCGGCAAATGGAAAAGGTTGATATAACTTTATTTTGCTGTTTTTAGATGGGATCAAGTGCCTTTTTATTTTCTGTGTTCAGCGTCATACTGCAATTGCCCAACAAGCAACAATTTCTGGTGTTCTTTGGGCAATGTCATATATTATTTGAAACCCTTTGTACACAACAGGTCTCTCTCCCATTTGTATGTTCAACCTGCATTTTCGCTAGAATATCATGGCACAAACTCTGCACATGCAATTGGTCACTGGGAAGGTCTGTGACAGCACAAGCCATTGTGGAAGAACGGGATTGGTAGTTTTAACGATACCATCAGTAAGTTAGATGACCATGTATGGGTTGGCCCTCCCCACTGGTGTTGCTTGCTAGATGCTGTCACAAATCGTGACTAAGCAAGGCAGATTTCACAGGACTAATAATTATTAGTCATAATGGTATGTTGGTTTTGGCACTATGACGTCATTCGACTCATAGCTTTCACATGCGGCGCACTTGTGAGTCATTGGTTGATTATGATTGGTTAATAATTTCATGACGTCACGATTGTGACGTCATACGATGTAATCATTTCGCACATGACTCAGATTACGAGTTATGGGTTTCACGCATGCGACTCATTTGAGCGCATGATCGGGTTTATGGGTTGAGATCGAGGAAAGAGGACGTGCGCAGTTGATTCGTAAGAATCAGCTGATGGATTTCGCACCATGACCAATCATGAGTCATGGGGCTATGTTATGTAATGGTGACGCATCACCAAGGTTAGGGTTGTGGGAAGATGCCTATATAAGGCGCTTGGTTCCGACCAAGAGATAGGACACGAACCATCTCTCCTCCACCTCCGGCGATTGAAATCTCAACACCACGGGAAATCATCGTCACTTTCCCCCACCCACCTCTCTTCTCCCACGATGGCTACTGCCTAGGA
>Ga0307517_10002063_pt1 | contig 32713 bp, 47 predicted proteins | sample 23_EM_MG_FD_194515 | JGI IMG/M metagenome (GOLD analysis project Ga0307517, IMG submission 194515) | Populus trichocarpa ectomycorrhiza microbial communities from riparian zone in the Pacific Northwest, United States - 23_EM | ecosystem: Host-associated > Plants > Roots > Unclassified | place... | reverse complement strand
GTAAGAACCCTAACCCTGAAACACCGGATCTTAGATTCCATCAGACCCTTCCATCAAATATTACTAAAAGAAGCCATAATTGGAGGGGAGTTTTAGATCCGGGGATTTCTCCCTGAAACACCATCAAACTTCTCAGAAGCACAGCCCATCAATGCGCAGCACTCTCATCACATCAAATAGAAGGATGTTCCGTTTATCAATTGGAAATCAGAAGATTCTAGAAAGAATCGTGTATAGCCTCAATGACTAAGTATGAGTCACACCTAGTCATCATTAGACGCTTCCAAGGGAAGAGTAGACTTAACCACAGAAAGTAGTAGATCATGTGATCAGGATCTGGGAGTATATAAGGACGAGCCCCTCCGGCTCTCTTTTCCCCTTATCCTCAATCTTCTCTGTAACCCACTACTCCAACTAAGTAAGTTGGATACTCCAATAAACCACTTTATCCTTTTACTCACATACTTAGCAGGAAGATTTCCTGCTATTGTATGCTACCTCCCACTCTTCCTAACCCCAATCTCCTCTCCCCATTCCCTCTCCCTCCTATCGAAGACATAAGACCTTATTTGTGGAGTCAACGCTTGCTGACAAGCCTCAGTGTTAACCAGACCAGAGGCCAGCTCGTGCACTGTCCCTACTATAAGCCCTTTTCTTCATTAGATAGTGGAGCTCCTTCCCCCCCTTTCCTCACCACCGCCGATCACTACTTTGAGTGGTGATCAGTATACACTAACACACCTATTGCAGTTATCACATTCATCGTCCACCCCGCTTTCTCTCAAGAGAAACCCCTCGTCCATATCGATCAACACCCCCTTTTCCTCTGTGAGTCTTGTGTGGTTAGCTGGTGGGACTTCCCAACTGCATTACCTGGAGACGTCGTTGCCTGGTTATAAACCCAAGCCGATCTCTATCCTCAAGAGGAAAGCTTCTGGTTATTTTCACACGCTCTTGCCGACTTTGTCGATAAATTTTGGAAGCCGGTCTTCCCTTACGATCACAAGTCACCTAACCTCCGCCCAGATCGAGCCCCTCGCCTTCTCCTCACCCCAAACCACCCATCGCTTACTACACCTCTGGTGCCCAGCAATTAGTAAGCAGGCATCCAACCCTGACAGTATTTGAGGAAAAACCAATGTGAAAATGTCTCAATTCAACTCACTGCGAACGAGAACCGTGATTGGCGTCGGCGGAACCTCCAACAGCTGACGAAGTCATGGTCGTTATCATAACCCCAGTGGTGGGACCCAGCCGTATTGTCTCCAAGACATTGTTGTTCACTGTCAGGATGATCCTCTCTGCAGAATCAGTGATGGCTCTCCAATGTATGGATGCCTGTAGTATTCCTTCCTCTTCATACACGGTGAAGATGGGTATCATTATAACCTTCAAATTTCACCTTCAAATGAAAACCGACTCTCGCCAACAGATTATATCGCTTATCGTATTCAGTACCGGCGGAATGAGTTTCCTTTGCTCCTCTGAAGCAGCCATCTCTTACTTGGTCGACATGTGGGCAACCGCCGATCAGGACTGTCTCAACTACCTTCATTACCACCAGAGTGACCTACGGGCATCACCGTACTCGGGTCCCACCAATGCGATCAATCACGACATGAACCTCGAGGACATTGGTTGGAACCTTGAGGTTTTGCGTTGATATTGTATCGGTTACTTTCCTCGGCCCGGCACCACCAGCCTGCGTGACCCAAGGCAAGTACTCTAGCTCTCACACTTCGACTCGGACTGACTTTCTTCATAGTATCAACCCCAACTCCGAATGGGAAGCAAAAGGCAGGAATGAGCTTTGAAGACAAGCCCACCCCAACCAAGAAAGCTCACAATTGAATTCTTGGGGACCAACCCCATACCTCAGGACTATCTTTGTTTATTTAGTAGCATAGGTTTGGGCATTTTGTAGCATACAATTGATTATTCCGTAACATATCATCGGTTACTTCTTAGATTATCACCAATTACTATTTGTGCTCTGTTTGCAGTAGCGGTTGAATAAAGCTATCCCCACTCACAGAGTATCACAGGTCCTCAAGATTGCAGATCATATCACAGGTTGCTGCTAGTATTCACATAGGAGATATCTAGTTGGGAGTTTTCCTTGAGACACCAGAGGCCAAAGTGCCCCAGAATCCGCCCACCTCGGCACAGGACCGAGCCGGATTGATTCAACGCTGCACTCTGAGTGTTTAGCATCCAGCTAGTTCTCCCACAGGTTCTACGCAAACGGTCACACAAGCTGTGCACTAAGAGGTGGAATGGTTAGGGCGTGACAATGGGATGCACAAAGGCTCTTTTCAGGGGGTCTCATATCACATGGCATGTTGTAACCAGCATGGCTGAGTTTTACATAATATGTCACCGATTGATCCACATGACCAGGCATTGCCTTCTAGCCAAAATTCGTCACATCAGTGCATGACTTCTTGTTTCGACTCTGATGATGAATAGCTCTACCCCCCTCAGTCTGGCAGTAACCCGGATTTTACTGTAGGTAGCTCAGGATATCCAGTCTGGGTCTAACAAGTCCCGAGGGATGAAATCAAGTATACAAGGCCCTGTAGTTTACCTATGATCATGTCTTTTGGAGTGCACAAGTGCAGGACATGTACAATAATGGCACTGAAGTGCCCGGCCAGTGCCGATCACCCGCGTCTTCATTTAAGTGACATCTGTACCATCAAAATGTTTATATGTCAGACCACACGCGCTTATAATTTAGGGGGGTCAGGGAAACCTTGCAAGCAAGGTAATCAACCCATCTCTCAGCTACCGCTTCTCTATCTGCAACAGCTGCCATGAGAAACAATCTGACTACTGCTGCACATGCCGAACTCATCACCACTGCAGATGACTTGGGTCAGAGGATGGATGCTGATCTGCAAGGTGGGATTGTAACTGACAATAATTATGGCAGTTGCTTCAGAGCATATGAGAAATTTTGTTAGTCCTAACTTACTTCTGTGTTTTGTCTTCTCTGTCATGATGGACAAAGTTTTTTCTCAGGGCCCAGGCCATGTATGCAATTGCACAATAAGGGAAATTTATTGACTAAAATGAATTTAACAGTTGTACATTTTATCACAACACTGAGATGGGTGTTCTGTCCAGGCTAACTATCAGCAATGTGTAAAAGTATGCAATCATTGAAAATTGCTCACCATCTCTGATCAGCTAGTTGTAGAACCTGAACCTCCATCAAAATCAGAACCCAAGCCATTTGTGCCAAATTAAACACTGTTCCTTGCTTGATGAGGCCATTGCTGCACTCAAACCACCTATGCCATCCAACCGTCCATAGTGTCTTTGAGAGACACCTTGACTATGACCAGCCTGAGCATCTGCCATCTCTTCCAACCAACCCACTCCACCAGTGTGGCCATATTTTGCTTTCCAAGATTTGCAGAAGGACCGATATTGTGCAGCATCCATGTGGAACCCCACACCCCTTGTGATCCAGTCACCCCAGATACTGGACAATTGACAATCTGTCCATCTCATTCCATGGGTGATATACAAGACATTCCGGTAGTTCCAGAGAAGGTTCTTCCGATCTTGGGGTGCGTTGGGGGTTGATACTACTATTGACAACTCCAGTGGCCGGATGAGGTGAAGCATGATTATCAGGGCAGTGGAAAGTGAGTGTGGTAACAGGCGAAGTTTTGTCTTGTATCTCCCCAATGAAGAATGCCTTTCCCCTTCAAAGGAGTTCACAATGGCAAGGTATCCAGCCACTAGGAAGAAGTCACCCCTTCTATCTGGGCAAGCAGAGTATAGTAGCTCCAGCTCTTCTAAGAGGAAAGGGGGGGATGGTCCACCAAGAACATGGATGAGGCAGAATAGTTCTTGCCATACCATGTGGATTGATCTAAGCCAGACCTCTGCCTTGCTGATGTCAATGGGAGACTTTAAGAATGAACCTTCAGCGCATACCAACGCCTTTTGTAGCTTGATTGAGTCATCAGGCTCTGTGAAGAGGATGTCCCACCCTCTGGAGAAGACTCCACTCCCAAAACTGTGGTCCACTTGTCTTGGAGAAAGATCTATCTTGATCCCCAGCACATCAATGTCAACACCAAAAAGGACTTCTTGGTTTATCCTCAACCACATGCTTTCCACTCTATCCTGGAGGAATGTGCGAAATTGAGGAAGGTGTACCATGTGGTGGCCATAATGAGCATACTCCCCCACCCACCGAATGGCTGATTTTTCAAGTTCTGGAGCCCTTTGTTTGGCTACCAGAAAATAATGAACCCACTGATGGACTGTGGCAAAGGGGCTAATACTGTCTGCTGAAAGGTGGTTGGAGCAGAATGGAATAAGGATATTTCTGGTCACAAGTCAGTGTAGGTAGTAAGTGAAGGATGAGGAAATCTCGTACTCGACCCAATCATCGTTAGCAATTATTTCATCTTCAGCGACTGCCTTATCCAGCTCTTTCATCAAATGACCAAAACAACGGAGCCGGATGCATGTTTGCATTGTTGCCATACAGCTTGCAATTCTCTTTAGGGTATGATAGGTACCCTGAGGTGTCTTGCAGATGAGAGCAAGATATGCCACTACTGGTGATGAGAAGATGTTCACAGTGTGTGGGGAAGGGTCCTGGGGTGCGTAGAGGGAGAGGAAGAGATCTCGGAGGAGTTCTGTACAATCGGCATCGGGAGCATTGGTCTCCAATCCCTGTGATAGTGCTATAGCTGCTTTCCTTTGCTGTTTGCTGAGTGTGATTGGGTGTGCCTCTTTTTGATTTGCAGAGGTTATTACTGCACAGAGCAACCTGGTTTCTAGCCTCAAATATCTTGATCTGGACTTAGAGTTGGGTGGTTCAAGGATTGCTGTTCTGCAATGAGATCAGTATTCACCATGTATCTCAGTCTATGACAGACATACCCCAGAGAGAAATTGCCAATCTGCTGAGCAATTATTGTGGCAGCTGGGCTTCTCCCCTCCCGGTCGCACAAATCACTATCGGAATTAAGTGCTGTTACACTGAGGGAGTGAAGACGCTGAAAGCTTGGGCTGAGTTCGTCGCTGTCCTTTTCTATGATAGAATATAGTTTTGCAGTTGCCTCCTTGTCAAGACTGCCCAGAAATTTGTGGATTGAGAGAGTGGTAAAGCAGGGATGGATACTGCGGGGATCATCTGCTGACCCATCCTCCTGCTGTGGGAATTGAGCTGAGAGCGTCTCCTTGTGTTGGCGAATAAGAGCTGTGGTATTGGCCACGTTATCGACGTCATCCACGATGGGATCTTCGGTAGGAGGGGGGGGTGGAGGGGGGGGTAGTCTGTGTCCAGGTACAGGGAAATACTGTTGATTTTTGTTGCGTCTAATAGTCTGCACTGGAGTGGGGACCACGTCCTTTGAATTCCCACATGAACAGTGAGACTGTACATGGAGAATATCCACATGAGCACATTGACAACCACGGCATACGTAACCATGGGAATAAACCATGATACCAAGGATGGGAGAATCTTGGGTGTCATGAGGAAGAATTTTTTTGCGTTTGTCGGGCTCTCCTATAATTATCCCATGCTTCCTCATTTCAATACAAACAAACATCGTGAATGCCCTTCGAGAAACCGGGAGAGACAAATTGTGGACAACTCCCCTTTTCCAAACATGGGACATGCCACGAGTGAAGGGGAAGTATCCTGGAGCATCAATTAGGACATTCTGGACTTTTTCCGTGAGGTGGGTAGTGAGCTCCTCCAGGGGGACTGATACATGACACAGCATACATATAAAAACCCGGTAACGGGTGTTATATGCAATGTGGACCTTCAAAAGGCCCCGTGTACTAATCAGCCACTCCCCTGGGGCTTCCCTTCAGTGATGTGAAGTGAGAACCCTGACAACAAGTGGGTTGTGGGACAGCGTACCCTGGCCGCTGGACGTCCGCGCATGGTATTTCCAATAAAACATTCATATAAGTTGAGTCTCCTGTACTAAACCGTTAACCAGGTCGCACGGAGCAACAGAAAGAGATGGGTAGTTACCTGACTGTTGGATAATACCATCCATGTGATTCCCATGTACGGAGGGACCACTCTCCTCCTCCTCAATAGAATTCGGGTCCTCCATGTCACCGGTGTCAAGCCCTGATGAAGAGCATAAGGGTACACATCTGCGTTGACAAATGTGATCCATTACCCCTAGACAATGCATATCGTGACCCGAGATCGAGTGCCTCCAACACCCCACTGTCGGATCCCGAGTGGGCACTTGAGTCTTGTCAATAGTCGCTCTCAAGTTCAAGAACCGCTAATGGTCACCTCTTGAATACGATCTGCCCATCGGTGCTGCTTCGACTCGCAAGAAGCATGACATTGTGGCCGGGTTCCAGTTTTGAAATACTGCGCGCCAGTACAGGCAAACTTGTTTTGTTATTTTATCAGTTTGAGAATCGGCTGCCATTATACCGCAGAAAAGTCTTACCTTCTCTCCATCGCCTGTGATAGTCTTCTTGATTATGATAGAAAGATAGAAAGACACAGTGAGAAGTTGGTACACGTGAGAGTTGAGGCACAAGGTCCAGTAAAATTTCTGATCGCTGGCGAACGACTGCTCGGGAGACACCGGGTCTGGATTATCCCGAGCACGCTAGCGGGACGATCAAGACCATCGCCGTCAACCTCGCTTCATCCTCACCGATGGAAGCTACCCAGAGGGTAGTGATACCCCAGACAGAGACAGAAGGGACAACAGATGTTCTGGGATGTTCAGGAAAAGAAAATAATGCCTAGCTACAGTAGCCGTTATCAGGAAAACCCCAAAACGATCATTTTCGGTCAAAGATCAATCATTAACCAAGAACGGCCAGAACAGTAGTTATTGAGCAGTTATTTAATGGAATTGAGTGTAAACCCCCACGAACGGACAAGATGGGGGTGACGAAGATCGAGAACAACCTATCACAAATACCTTGCATCGTGCTTGGGCTCTTCCAGCAAGTGAAACCAACGAAGAGACCCGCGACAATGTTTAACACGAACTTGGCAACGACATATACAGGGTCGCACCAGATGGCGGCAGTGCCACGTTGTGTGACGACAGAGGTTTGATGAAACCAGGTGGAAGAGTGTTCCGTATGACGCTTTGTTGTGACGATGGGTCGGTTTCGTCCTTCCTGGTGGATTCGCTCGGGTTCTTGCGCTGTGGTGGTGGCTTCAGGGGATTTCTTCCAAACGTCGTGCCAGTCGATCGTCGAAGTGACAGTGGGACCGGCGCCGATAACGTCAAGCATAAACTCAGCCCTGCCATGGTGATCAACACGTGAAATGAATAGAGGGGGGTTGGCGGACGTATAGGTTCTCCTCGGGTCCGCAAGTTCTGGAGCCGTTCCGCCCAAAGTAGTCGAGCAGAGTCGTCGCGTTGCGTCCAAGATCACCAAAGTAGACCGTCTCTCCACCCTTCCTCAGCAACAGCAACCTATCGCAGACTTGGAATAGTCCAGCAGAGGGCTGATGAATTCTAGGCGCGAGTTCAACTCAAGAACACAGATTAGGAAAATCACGAAGAGTGACGTACGTGCAGTGAATGGCCTGTCCATTATCAGCCAGAAGCTCATGATGGCCCAAGCGCTCTGAGAGTCCAATCCGGAGGTTGGTTTGTCCAAGAACAAAAGAAGCTTGGGCTCGGTGGCGAGTTCGACCGCAATGGCCAGCTTCCTCCTTTGCTCGATACCCAGGGAACCGACAATGGCGTCCGCGTACTTCTCCAACCCGCACATCAAGAGAAACCTCTCGACGTATGCCTCCTTCTCAGCCATGGGGATATCCTAAGGTTGACGAAGAACGGCCGAGAAGAGGATCGCTTCGCGGACGGATGAGGTGGGCTCGTGCGTATCCATTTGCTGTCAGTATCCGGTTTGGGCTTGGAAGTTGGCCGGAAGGGCTTGACCGCTCACGAACCTGTCGCCAGTCACGACGCCGATGGACGTGCGCTGGGCGGGGGCGTTCAAAAGCGCGGTCTGTTTTTCAAAGTCGGGTCAGTGTCATCCGACGCAGTCAGCAAATCGAGGACGAACCTTGCCAGCTCCAGATTCTCCCATTAACGCGGTCAACTTCCCACGTACGACATAACTAGAGACACCATTCAACAGCTTCCTCTCCTCTCCACCGCCCAACGGAACCGTGTAGTTCAAACACTCCCATAAGAATGCATCAGTCATCTTCTCAGCGGCAGCCAAGGCCTTCTCAACGTTCGCACTGTGAGCCTTAAAGTCGGCGATGGAGTTTGTGGCGGTGATAGTGGCCTTTTCGATATCATTGACTCGAGGGACCGATTTAGGAATTTGCTTGGTTCCACGCTTGAAGGTAATAATGGATCGGTTTTGGCGAGTTTGGACTTGAACTCGGTCATGATGAGGTAAGCGGCCAGAAAAGCGATACCGAAAGCGACGGTGATACCAAAGTTCTAAATGCGGTGATGTGAGAACGGTAGCACCGAGAATCGTAGATGGGGTTTCCTTACCCTCCACGTGTGAGTCCACTCGTAGTTGAAACTGAGCTTGAGGTATTGGAGGCCTTTGACAGTCGTTTGTCCGGGAACAGTACCAACAACGGCACAAACTTGGTTCTCTGAGGGGATATTCTCGTACCCAGGTCCCCGAGGGACAAGATTGTGAACTCGTTCGCAATGATTGACTCGTACAAGTATTTCAGTAGCTGAAGTAACTTATCAGCGCCCCGTTTCAGCGATGACTAGGGGAGACACATACATTAATGTGCGTGGTCCAATGCAGGGCGCCGTTCATGGACGGTTCCGGAATGTTGTAGCCGGTGTACAAGGTCAAAACCAAGGGGCTGAGACCGGCGGCCGATTGAGCAGGAGTCGGGTCACTGAACCACGCCGCCATGGCATGGATGTATGCCTTCATAATCAAGGATATAGCAACAACGAGAAGGAAGAAGACGCTGTCGCAGAATCGTAAGCCAATAAACTCAGAGGGAGTGATCCAGGAAGGACCTACAAGAATTGACTAGTGCTCTCTTAAAGTCTGACAAGGAAGTACAAAACGATAGAGTAGGCCGCGAGTGTTGCGATGGTGATTGGGATATCGTCAACGATCATGGCGGCGGCTTCGATGAAAGGGTGGTACATTGCTGCCTTCCGATGACGTAGGATCAGGGACGATGAGCGTATAAGGTGGGAATTTCGGCCAAGGAACTCAGGGCGGCGAACAGAATAGCACTAGAAGTGGATGAGTTGTTAAGACCGGCTATGTGAAAACGAGAGAAGGGACAAACAAGTAAAGAACACCACCCCTTGAGAAGAAAGTCGCCGTATTGGGAATTCGCAAGAACACAGTTCCGACGACGATGGCTTGAATCATAAACGTCGCGATGTTGGTAATCTGAGCTCCCAAGCTGCCCTTGAGGACCTGCAGCCTTCTGACCATAACCGCCCTCGTTCACACCGGGATCGAAGTCACGTATGAGCTCGTCTTATTGGAGGTCGTGGCGTATTCCGTCAACGCGCTCCCGGTAGGCCAGGGCGCATTGTGGTTTTCCGACGGACTCACTGGGATAGGCGGCCATATCTTCCTGGTTGATCCGCCAGACGTTCAACTTGTGGTAAGCTCCACAAATTCATCTACAGTCCTAGGCATACGGCTCTCATAGCCGTCGCGAGCGATGCGGGGGTTAGGGTCGGTGATGGTGACGAGGAACTGTCTAAGGTGGTTTGTCGGTTGGCGGGTTGGTACCCCATGTCGATGAGGTATTGGACGAGCGAGTGAAGTTGGGCTGTAGTAGGCGATTCGACATTCGACCTTCGTAAACGACGCATACTTTGTCGAAGACGCCGTACACGTTCTCAGAGGCTTGGTAAATGGTCACCGCGGTCGTTGTTCTGGCGATGTCGGTGCCAATGCGAAGGGCCTGAACGAATTCGAGGGCGGTTGATGGATCAAGACCCCGAGTTGAGCTACAAAGTATGTCAGGGACACAATGATTCGGTAGTTCAGAAAGAGCTGCGTACTTGTCCCAACAGTTGATCAAACTTTGACATGCCAAAGCCTCAGAAATAGACACTCGCTTCTTCTCACCACCAGAAATATCACGAACTCTAGCACCCCCAACGAGGGACTTCCTCACGTGGCGAAGGCCGAAGATGGTGGTGAGAACGTCCGTGAGTTCTTTGATGTGGCCCTCCCTGCTCTGACCATCCGCTCGGGCATGTGGGGTACGAGTCTTGGCCGCAAATCGAATTGTTTCCTTGACGGTGAGGGTAGGGAAATGAACATCGTCTTCGGGGAGTATTGGATATTACTGCGGTAATGAGTGGCGACTTTATTGGGGGTCAGGATGTCGCCCTGGACTTCGTGGTAGGTATCGTGCTGGTTTGTGAGTATTTTGAGGAATGTTGTACATCCAGATTCCGTGCTGCCCAAAACAACTGGAGACAGTGAATGTAAGCCACGGTAGGAACTGCACGATCGATCAGCAAACTCACGAAGCATCTCCCCAGGTCTTACCGCACCATTGAAGTCGCGGAGAATTGTTCTCGTGGACGGTCGTAGTGAATTATTGCATTCCCTCCAGATGGCCTCGGGGTTGATCATCGATCCAATGGTTTGTTGATGAGACGCCGTAACGTCAACGCCAGTAACGCGAAGATCCTTGAAGTATACACCGAGCTCCCTCCTCTTGGTATCGGACAGGGATGGGCGGTTGAAAGATAGGGATCAATGCATTCGCGTCTAAAATCTCAAGTCCAGACATAGACTCGTGACCAGTCCAGCCTTGTCACAGTTTGTCACCCGGTTACCATAAAAAGTAACTCGACCTCGCGGGTCGCCGCCCTCCCCAAATGTGGTAGATGGGCCTTACAACACCCAGCCACAGCGCACAAGTTCTAAGAAAATCTGAAGAGACAGAATTTGAGTGATTTGAGCATACATGCAGTCCCGCCAATAATATTGCTTCGCACGATTGAACTAAGAAAACCCGCGCTCGCTGGGACCTTGCAGGACCCCCGAATATAGGTGGCGAGGTTGGTTGGGGCGTCCGGACAAATTTTTCGGGGGGGCGCTGAGGTCGGTTGAGCTGTCCGGACATTTCGGGTGGGGTAGGTCATAGCCGACTTGGTCAGGCACGGTAGACATGCACAGTAGGAGGCCTATAACGGAGCCCAAAAACGAGCCATATATATATATTGAGGTATGGATGAAAAGAGCACCGCGGAACGACCAAATATATTCTACTAGTATGCGGGCCTCCCTGCGATCGAATCGACACCGTTCCGCGCCTTCTCATGGAGGAACCCATCGAAATCGACGTGGACCCACCAACTGGATTCGACGCGATTTTGCAGGCAGCTTTGGACAGCGAAACGCGAATACCCATAGGGATTCTGGGCCTCATACCTTCGACTTCAATCACCGCCTCTTCTCTGTTAAAAAACGACCTCCCCGCTCTCCTCTACCCATCCGCTGCCAACTTGCGGCCCGTAGAATCATGCACGGTGAACGTCCCCACCCGTTGGACTGATGGAGAGCTACTGAGGGCACCAATACCACCAAGGAGATGGCTTAGTGACCTCGAGACCACTGAAGAAAAATTGGCTCACTCGCACCGGTGTTACCTCAGCCCAACATCCCACGATGTCCAATCTGTACCTTCCACTGCGGGTTGGGGGCTTCTGGTATTCCCTTATAGAGGCCGTGGAACAAAAGGAAGAATGGAGAAGAGCAGAGCGTTGGATTTCAGGCCAAGTGCAGGATGCGACGGTATACGAGGCAAGAGAGTTGATGGGGAGAATCCCGTGGGGGACAAGAATTTGGGCTCTGGCTGGAGCGAATTCCTCCTCATTTGTGGGGGTCCTCGCCCGGCTCCTCTCAAACGAATGGCTGGGGGAGAGACACCTCGATACCCTTGCCTCATACCTGAACTTTCGTGCCAGTGGGGATAAGAAGGGTGCGGGGGAGTATTGGGTTGGCGATGTGTATCTCTCATTCTGTATGGAGAACGTCTTTGGGGCAACGAAAAACGCTATCAGCACCAACCATGACCTGGATAAGTATCGAGAAAAAGTCACCGTGCATGGCCGCAAACACCTCTGTTTTCCCGCAAACCTCAATAACAACCACTGGATCGTGTTCAGCGTAGATCTTATAAAGAATCAGTTCTGTTACAGTGCGCATTATTTTTTCTCTGAGCATTGGGATACACTGGCTCATCACCACTTTATCCAATCTAGGAGACTCACTCGGTGATTGGTGCCCCAATACAGCCTTGCAACATATGCGTTGTGGGCTAGCAAGGTGGTTGAGTGTAGTGTTTGGGGTTGAATTTAAAGATCTAGGTAACACCTTCCCAATTGGACGGCAAAAGGATGGGCACTCCTGTGGCATATGTGTCATCAATGCCATAGAACATGCAATATTTGGCGTCCCACTCTTCACAGATAAGGACCGCAACGTACTCCGTAATCGGTACTTTGCGGAGGGTGTTAAGTACCTGCTAAATAATGTGAGGATCTCATTTTCAATTTTCACCAAAAACAGTGATGCTTACCGTGGATCCTCTAGTCTCCCCAATCCACGCACAACGACGTTGTGTAATCTATGGATCTACGGGTCCCGGGAGCTGATGAAGTGACAGGCATTGTGGCCAGAGATGGGGGGGAAGTAGAGCGTACGGTGGGGGCCCAGGATGGGGGGGTGGATAGCGCGGAGCCGCAGAATCCCATCATCGAGGTGGCACCGCAAAGTCCGACTTCAGGTACATGGTTTGGTGGCATCGTTTACCCTCCTTCGTTTGACGGCGCCGAAACAACAGATGTTGGCGATCCTGGGGCCAGTGGGGATGAGGTGGCACACCTCGCCACACTCAGTGTTGTGGGCGTGGAGCAATCTGAACAGTTGGGGAAGAGGGTGAAGGGATCGGGTGACAAGGACAGTGGCGAGCATGAATTGGTTCGAAAACGACGAAAGAAGAGAGTGAAGGAGTCAGATGATGAGAGCAGCGAGGATTGCACGTTGAGTCGATCTGTGGGGGCAAGCCGAAAGTTGAACGAGTCTTTGAGGTCTGGGATGTTTGTGGTTGATGAGGGGAGGAGGGAGAGGTTCGAAAGGAAATGTCGTGGAATCGATGGGCATGCCAAGTTTCGCTACAAGCAGAGCTGGCAGGTCAGGCACTCAAAGTGTTCACATTGGGTGACGATGCGAGAGCCGTACGATTTAGTCAGGTTCGGAGACCACGCCAAAGGGTGCAAGCGGATGGGAGAGAAGGGTGGCGATGGAATGATTGACTCGTTCTTCAAGTCACGGGACGTAACGGAAACCGGGACGACGATGGCCCAACCTTCGGCACGAACGCAAATTTTCACTGGCGCCCGCACCAAACTCAGGGACCGGCGGAGGCAGGGCGGAGCCGTTCGGGCTCAGGATCGGCCACATCAAGTCGTCGCGAGAAGTGTCCGGAAACCTGGATCTTAAGACCTCGACCATCTCCCTTCCCAGTGTGATACCGGAAGAAGTGTCTGTACTTCCATAAGTACCCCGATGAATATCAAAAATTCAAACATACCGAGTAAACGGGAAGCACGACTGGACCATCGACTTCGCCTTTCCCCAGTGACTCTTGGAAAGTTCTGATGAGGGCCAACGACAAGGCTGCTTCTCGGACCTGGAAAACGTGCCCGCGTCTCATGACCAGGACGAAGATGCGGAGTACCTGTGATGCTTGCGTCTATTTATCACGGGGCTCACAGAAGTGACAACACGGGCTGGCCGAAGCTGTTGTGGGGGCCAAGTGGGCGGTTGGATGGTAAGGGGGGACAGCTGTGCCAACGCATGTTCACAGCGAATGGGGGGAGTAGATGGAGTGACGACGTTGATGGGGTGCCCGCCCTGGTAAAACAACCGCAGCGCCCAGGACTTGAATGGACAACCTCGGTTGCATCTTCATTTATCCCGAACTCAAAGCGGTTGAGGAGCTTGACGAGGAACATCTGCATCTCCATCGAGCTAAACAAACAGTGTGGGTCATGCGCTCAGAGAAGAAGTGTAAAATACGTACATGAATCTGTATCCGATGTGGGCACGAGGACCGCCACTGAAGCTCAACCTGATTGGATATTAGGCAACTTCTTGGAGTACGAAGAAGTGAGCAATATCTCACATGTTCCCATAGATTCCGAGGTTCAGTCCCTTCCTCGTTTGCGACTTCAACCACCTCTCAGGCTTGAATTCGCCCACATCTTCGCCCCGGACTGTCTTACCGCTATATAAATTGAGATGATGTTTCAGCATCAAGGGGATGGAGGCGTGTGTCATGGCCTACTGGTTGCATGCGGCGATGGAGATAACCTGTTGTGCCCTTGGGGATCGCCACTTCGGTGAGAAACCTCTCCGGGAACTCGAGATGGAATCGACAAACCTTGATGAACACGTTGAATTCCTTCATAATCGGAGTGCTTGAGATCGGTCGCTCCCCGAGCGTGAATGGCAGCACACGTAGCTCCGATTTCGTCACAAAGTTTCTCCTGGATCTCCGGGTACTTGGTTGAGTTTGAGGAAGGCGAAGGTCCACGTGTTTGCGGTGATTTCGTCTGAGGAAATCAATTGAGATGGTGCGGTGTGCATTGGACTTGGGATCACTCACGTCCGGCAAGCTAACGGGCTCCAGCATGATCTTGAAGGGATAATGTGAATGGTTTGATCTTCACGACCGACCATCTATGGAGTCGCCTTAAGTCACCGTCAACGAAAAGCACATCAAACATACCGGGGTCCCTTGAAGAAACTAGTTTGTACCTGCCGGTTGCCAAACTTGGAGGCAACGGACAGGAAACCCGATTTGAGAATACAGTAGCATCGTGGCGGCAGGCACAATCTTGACGTGTTCAACGTCCTCATCCACGTGTTCGTTTTGAACAGATCTCCTTCCTTGCTTCGAAGCAAGAAAAATTGACCTGGGTAAGTTATAGCAACAAACATGACAAGTTGTTGTGGAAAATGCTCACCTTTGTTCTGCGCATAGCCGCAGAAGCGATGACGAGACCTGTGCTCGACACCAGCCAAACCCATGTGTTGGCAGAAGGTGGGGGAGAACATGCGGTTGCACGTTTGCCACTACCTAATCTCCCAATCTACCAAATACCCGTTCCACCGACACCTGCTTGCCCCTGGTCAGCAAATGGAGTAGACTGCACGACACACCGTCGACCAAAGGGTAGCGAACGAGAGCTGACTCGCGCCAGTATCGACAGACCCTCATGACGGCGGTCCACTTGTAAAAATATTCTCTTGGCGCGTCGTTTGGTCCAAAACAGCCATCGAGCACGTATTGGAAAATGATCGTGAGCGTCTCTGGCGGAAGAGCGTGCACAGGACTAAGGGTGTTTCGGGCGAAACGAACTTGAGCAAGGGCATGAGATGTCTTGGTATCAGGTTTCTGAAACTGTGGAAACCTCGCGCGTCAAATGGCTGCGAAATGCAAAAAGTTGAGCCGTCGTACCTCCGAGTCTGAACAGTATCTTGCACTCCTTGCCTCCTCGGGGAGCTTCATAAGAATGAGGTCGAGCAAGGTATCAACCGACAGTTTAGACGACTCGAACGACATCACGGTGTTGTGGTGGTAATGGAGGGCCTAGAATGCGCGGGGGAGAAGCGCGTGGATCACACAGCGATCTGCCGAAGCGCGTCGACCGCACAAAATCGCGTGGAATCCGAAGTAGATTTTCCTGATGACGTTAAGCAGCCCCCCGCACCGACACTGCAACGCGACCTCCGTCTCCGTCGACCGCCACACCATCTGCCTATACCGGCACTTTCCCAACTGCGCCGCCCGACCTACACTCGATTCGTCCCTACCGCGAGACCACCAGGAGTCTCGTTGATCCGCCCTCACTCGTCCTCAACTACCACGACATCGACCAGTATCGATGCCGACCCAACCCTACGGATGACCAAATGGGCCCATTCTCCTATTCAATCATGCCTGGAGGAGCAGTCGCTACCGGTGATGGCATCGGTGCTAACACACCCAGGAACGTCTGGGCTGGTATTCTCTCTGTACGTCCCAACCCTCTCCCAACGCGCATCCCCCACATTCTAACCATCGTCCACCATGTAGACAGTCTTTGCCGCCTTTGGCAGTATCCTCTTCGGTTACGATACCGGTGTCATCTCCAGCGTCCATGCCATGAGGAACTGGTTGTGCACCTTCGATACAGTTAATCCCACCACCGGGGTGTGCAGCATCACTCCATCCCAGCGGTCTCTCGTCGTCTCCATCTTGTCCGCTGGTACTTTCTTTAGTGCCCCTTTTGCCGCCCCCACCACAGACATCCTCGGTAGGCGATGGTCCGTCGTCCTCGCTGTCGGCATCTTCACCGTTGGTATCGTCATGCAAACCGCCGCTGAAGCTACAAGGGTGAAAGTCACGACCGAGAAGGGGATGTGACCGACGTAGCTGGAGAGCGAGTCTTTTGGATGGACCGACCTCAGCCGGCGGAGCCAAAATCTGTGCTAGTGCGTGAAGGCGATAACAGTCAGGGAGGGGAAGTGGCAGACGTCGATGGAGGGGAAGCCAGTCAGAGGCATTCACACCCACACCCAGACGTCGAGGTTACGGTAGGAAGTGGACGCAGCCGGGAACCCGAGGGGGTCCACCCCTTTCCATCCACTCCTTCGCCGTGAGAAGCTCGACAGTACGTGAACATGGCCGTTTTGGTCGCTGTCTCTGACTGTCCCTTCTGATAATGTAGATGTACCTGTCCTTCCTGACCACGGACCAGACGTTGTTCGTCCCGACGAGACCCTCGAACCGGGCGCCGCGGCGGACGATGGAAGTGAATAAACATGCCACAGAATCATTGCGACGAGATCCGCGTTTCCTACCAGCAAGAGAAGGATATGGGCGAGTCCTCCTATTCCGCACCGGTGAAAACAAGATCCTCCTCCGACCCTCACTCGTATCTTCATCCAAGCGTGGCAGCAACTCACCGGTATTAACTCCATCTTCTACTACGGTGCCCACTTCTTCAAGAATTCTGGTATTCATAACCCCTTCTTGGTCACCATCACCACCAACATCATCGGCGTGTTCATGACTATTCCTGGCATGTACTCTCGCTCGCTTACACGTGCAGGACATTGGAGGAACTGGCTCTGCACAATATGGGAGGATGAAGAGGGTATCGCGATAGTTACCGTCTTGAATACAGGCCTTCACTGGCATGCCCCCGATGAACCAGGAATGGAAACATTGTCAGAGGTATTCCTCCAGAGTTCGTTATCCGGACCTCTATACACCAGAACTCGACCAGCACACGATTGGAATCCTCCTCGACGCGACGGCGGCTATTCCTATGTGGCCACGACTTAGCAATGTATTCTGCATGGTCCCGAAAATGATGTGTTTACTGCCATACGTTATTGGTCCCAACACGTCCTCCACTCACCTTCAGTTTGGCAGTGCGAGTGACAAAGAAGATGTACTACGAAGTGCGGACGTCCCCGAGGTAATTACCACCTTGTCCATGATCGAAGATCACTCCGGATCTCTGGTGAACCTCACCTTATTCGAAGTATGGGACGCAAACAACGGTTTCTACAAAGCTCTCCATCGACTCAACTTGAAGAACGTCGGATCGCTCACCAAAATCACGTTGTCTGCGATGGATTCGGTCTCGGTCCTGGTCACCCAGGATATCTTCTAGCTATCCCATTTGCAATACCTTGTCAACGTATGTGTCATTCCGCAACCAAATAAATCCTTTATCTTGTTCTTCCGTCGTTCGTACATATTTATCGCGTACAGTCTCCATGAATATTGTACAATCCTCCGAGTTGCGGAACTGCTCCCTGAGCAGATTGTAAAGTGACAATAAGTTGATGCCACCGAATCTGGTGTCCCGTTTTTCCATTGGACTTGATGAAACATACACCTGTTTCAGATGATCAGGAAAAGTCAGGGACAGGCGAATGATACACTGGCTTACCTGGATAGCGGTGTAGCACGCAGTGGAAGGGATCACCGAGGCTATGCCATGTATCTTGGCGTTCTCGCTTTTGGTTTTCGCTGGGTTCCCAGACGTGTGGCTACGGCCAGGAGCGATAAGCCTGCAAGCATCTGTCAGGGGACGTCCGTGATTGGGGAAGTTGTTCAGACACCAACCTTCAGCAGCAACCGACCACAAAAAGCCCTTTTGTCACCGAACTATTGCATGGCAGAGGAAACTTCGAGGTTTGAGCTGATGGACAAATCCTGGGGTGGGGTTACACCAGGTGAAGCAGAAAGCACGTTGGAGAAGGGATTGGGGTCGTTGGGGTTGTGGGAGGGGATTGATGAATATTTCCGAAAGACTGAGGGAGTCTGGATTGGTTGTGATCTGTTGCCCAGCATCTGAGCCCGCGCTGCAGTCTTCATCAAACCGCTCGTCCGGTAGTGACTCGGGATCGTATTCTCTGATTTCATCCGATCCGATCACCACATCTCTCTTCCCTACCACGCTGTCCTCTCCCCTTTACCTCTTCCCCCCATCTTGCCCCACCCGATCCCATTCTTGCTAAGAGATTTTCTACGTTGTGTCCTGGGGGCACTTGCACAGGCCAATAACGGAAATAACAGATCTCCTACCATTCATGTGAGTTGGTCTCCAAAGCTGCCCTCATTGAGAGTCACATACCTTGAGTTTGGGTAGAAGTGATAGAAGCAGTACACACTGCAGAGCTCCACATTCCCTCCCTTTGCTCCACCCATTGCTCTGCCCTTAAACCAAAGCCAAGGGCTTCACAATGGCAGAAGATGCATATACATTTGAGTATGTATCCAATGTTTGTGTCATACCTGTGTGGTTTACAGTGCTTTTAGCATCAAGACAGCAGAGGTGTTCCTTGATACCCTTGTAGAACATTGCCCTGGCTGGAGCATTGTATTGATTGCAGCACCAGATGTCCCTCAAACAGAAAACCATGGGGCTATATTGTGGGTACTTCACAGCTATTGAACCTAACTTCTATCTCATCCCATATGTAGGGTACAACCAGGAAGCCAGGATTCAGTGTCACCCCTATGTGCATCTAAGTTAATTGAAGTGTATGGATCTACACTGACACAAGAAAGTTGGTGGCCAGTGTATCATATGGTTCTTCATGATAATTTTACATACAGCTTTCTCAGGTGAACCAGAGGATGATGATATGGATGAAGCCACCCTTGAGGAAGAGGTAGAAAAGGAGGGGGAGAAAATGTCCCAGGATGAAAAGATAAAACAGCTTATTGCCATTGTTGAAGGGTAAGACATACAGACATGCATACTATTCCATTAACATTTAACATATTATGTAGCCATACAGAAGACCTGGCTGCTTTGCCTGATCTACCTGCATTGGGGGATTATGACAGCCAGATTGAAAGTGAGGTTGTAGATAACCCTCCTACTTCTATGTGAGTGTCAATTGTCTAACACATTCTCATTATTGAAGAACCATTGCCCACAGCCCTATCTCAGAGTCAGAGCAACAACCTCTGGCCAACCTTGAGTCACATCCTGCTTCTGAGGAACTTCAAGTGTGCGCCTTGGTCACCTAATTAGTGCTGATGATCTCTCTGGCTAAAAATCTCCACAGCAATCCAAAACTTGTTGAAACCAAACTTGTCAAAACACCAAGTCTTTCTGGGCTTCAACTGGTTTACAACACTGAAGGCCTTTTGATCTGCCAACTCTGCAATATGGGAGTACAGATGAACCAGATCTATGGGCATGTCACCACAGCTAAAATTGTTCAGAAATTTGCTGTGTGTGACAACCATTCAAGAAAATGTGACAAAGATATCACAAAAACTGTTGTGGCAGAGTTGAAGAAATTGTTGAAGGTTGATAACCTTCCTCTCCTCACCAAACCTCTAGAGAAAAGGCCCCCAATTGAAGGCTTAAAAGTTATTGAGGACCTTTTTTTCATTTGTGACTATGGTGGTTGTACTTCTGGATTTGGATCTGATGACTCACTACGGAGACACTACTCTGATGCCCACAGTGGTCCTGGCAAGCCAAAGAAGAAAGACAGGCGAAAAGGCCACTGTCAAACACTCTATATCAACCCCCCAACATACTTTGAAGTGGAAATCACCCCTCCTTCAACCTCTGCACATACCTTTGATCTCAATACTTTCCTCCATAACAGAAAAATTGATATGCTTTCTGAACAACATCTACAACACATCCCCACCATTCCACAACTACTCCCTCCTGTATTTGTAGAACTTGGCTTTCACACCTTCATCAAATCCCTGGACCAAAGCCTAATTCCAGGCTATATGAACTATGCAGGAGATCTATTCTCTCAATTACAGAAGCTGGTCATCCAATGTTTTAAGGATGATTGTCTCAAGCTAGGACCAGCTCACAATTCAATCCGAGAAGGAATCATGGAGGCTCCTCCCTAGTGGGTTTGCTTACCTTAGCCACTTTTAACAGCTAACTCAGAATTTGATTTAACAGTCACCCCCTCCGTTCTACAATCCCCTCTTTTGACCCACCACTCCTTGCAACAACAAAGGTTGCATATGGTGTTGCTGAAGCTCAAATGGTCTTCACACTCATGATGTACCATAAAAATCAGCCAGGGGTAATTGCCCAAATGCCATTCTATCTCAGTGATACCCAATGCACTGCTCTGGGGAAACTATACAATGCCCTTATAACCAACAACAAATATACCCTCAAAAAAGCACTATATGGAGTCTTTTATGCATTGTATCTGGAAGATCAGCCACTCAGCCAAGCAGCCCAAACATTTACCTCACCTGTGGCTACCTACTTTGCTCTCAGGTGTTGGGATGTTCAAAATGGAATGTTTATCAATGTTCGAGGTATACCAGTTGCCTTAGCCAAACTCCAATACTCTATACGGCTTCGTTGTTCTCACAAGATCCTCCTTTCTATGGAAAAAAAAGGGATGGGAGAAGAATGGCTGGAGTAAGCTGACTCTGTTATCTGGTTATTACTGTATACTAACCTTGACTTGATCTAGATTATATTTCAAACCATTCTGTAGGAGATACCTCAGAGGAGGAACATTCAGCATCTTCTCAACAGCCAGGTATTGGATGAGGGCTTTCAGCAGAGTTGTTAGAAACTCCCCACCTCCAGCAAAGATACGGTGGTCAGGAGATGACATAGTTGAAGTTGATGGGCATCTTGTCCACCTGGCAGAATACAGATCACATATTCAATCCACAGTTACAAAGCTCCAGGATCTCATTGACACCAAAATCCTTTGTGGCATCTCCCTCTCCACTATTGACATCAGCACCACAATCACTCAAGACCCTGATGCTGGTAACAGTACACTCTACTATGGCCCACTCTCTCATGGAATGTCAGAATACATGGACAATCCTGATTCAGACAAATTTTCCAGTGCTCTTGTTTCCAAAAACAAGCTTGGACTCACAGTGGGGCAGTCAACAGATGGTTCACCCATAATTAGTGGTGACACAGGGGATATATGGAAGTGGTTGGACACTATTGAGGAGGCTTGGAGACTCCTATACTGTCTCTATCACACCACAAGTGGACTACCAGGACGGGGTACAGAAGAATCAATACTACAATGGAACAACTCCATTACTGGTCGACGCCACTTATTCACCACTGATGGTGCTATCCAAATAACTAGCAACTACCACAAAGGCACTGCCCTAGTAGGTACATACAAAACAATCACCCGCCTTATCCTCCCACAGCTCAGCACAATCCTCCTCATCCTCCTTCGAATTGTTCGTCCACTCCAACTTACACTTCACCTCCAATTTGGATCTAAGCCAAAACCTGGAACAAAATCCAATCAGCTATCCTCAGGGGCTATTCAAAACTACCGTACCAAGATATTTGTCAAGAATGGCAGGGTGTGGAATAGCAGAGACCAGTCAGAAGCTTTGCAAGACTGGTTTAATCAGTGTTTTGGTGTCAAGTTGGGGATTAGGTGGTACAGGCAGTTTGCAACAGCCCTACAAAGAAAGTGGATTTTAGAGTTACCCCATGACCCAAGGCTTGCATTGTTTGCCATGGCTGATGAACAAGCTGGTCATACCCAAAGAACCTCTGAAGCTCATTATGCACGGTCCATGGGAACTAGTGGAGATTCTGAATCCAGGATCAATTCTTTTTGTAGAATCAGTAAGTTATGGCAGGAAAAGCTTGGCTTTAAAGTGTAAATGCAACTTATGGCCTACATGTTGTTTGTGTTTCTTATCCCCAGTATTCAGTAGTCAGTAGTTGAGTTCAACTGTGGGTATTTGTAAAATATACAAAGTATTGTTTGTAACATATGCCAGTGCTGTCCTGCCTTGATTTTCATAACTATGCAATTCTTGAGTTATGTAGTCTCTGCTTCCTCTGCTCTTGAGGTTCTCTCTATCAGTCTTGATGTTTCCCTTGTGGCTCAATGTCTTCTCTCTTAGCTTGATATTGTCTATGTCTATCTTGGCTCAATGTTGTCTCTCTTGGCTCAACCTTATCTCCCTTTGTTTGATCTTCTCTTGGCCTCATTGTGATTTATAGTGACCTTTTGCCTTTTATCTCAATTCTCAAGATTGTGAAACAATCCTCAAGCACTCAAGGTCTCTAGTGCCCCTCCCCCTATTTCCTTATTCCTACACAGCTTTCCCCCTTTGCTTCTCAGAGTCATTCTTGTTGTTTTCCCCTCAGTCTTTTTCTCAGAGTAGAGTTTAGTTGGATATACATAGAGCCCTGTTGTAGCCCCTAAAATAAGAGAAGAACCGAGCATAGTGCTCCCTTCCTCCTAGTTCCTTGCCTGAGTCTCATTGTCTTGTCCCTTGTCTTGCTCTCTCTCTTGTCTCTCTTGTCTTGCTCCTGTCTTGCTCTCTCAACATCTTGCTTTCTTGTGTCCCACTATCTTGTTGTTCCACTATCTCAACTATCTGCTCAACATCTTGAGTCTAAGCTAAGTCTAGTCCCTCTTACCTCAAGCACCCTTCAAGACTTTCCCTGTCAGCCACTGCACAAGCAGCAGAACCCTCCTTCACTCACCACCCTCCTGTGCTCCCAGCTAGAGTCAGTATTTCATTTTGGAACCTACACCATTCTGCTGCAGTTGGTCTAGCAGACAGATTGTATCCCTGCTCCAAGGTTTTTTCTTTAGCTCCCCTCCTCCTCTCAATGACACAACCTTCCTTGATACTTGACACCTCTGCTCAACTACCCACCCACCCACCCTCATCATCTTGAGTCATAGTGACATTCCATATGCCAATGGTGAATGCTTGAGAAGCCCTGTGGTTTGCCTTGGACCCCTCTGGGTTTGACTTGTTTTTTGAGAACATTGAGGAACTCAGACATTGTGCAAATCTTACCAACAATGAGAGGATTCACTGGGCCTACTGCTGGGCTGGAGCTGAGAGCAATACTTGGCAATCCATACTCTGCCTTGCACCTGGTCCCACCACTATATTCTATGAGTTTAAGAAAGAAGTCCACCAGTGGTACCCTCATCTTGATGACTGTCAGGGCCACTCTTCACAGTAACCTCTACTGCACTAAGGGTGACGTTACTGGGGAACAAATACAACTCAGATACTAGTCACAACCACAACAGCTTTGAGTGGTTGCTTCTCTGGTAGATGACCTTCTGGGTCTTTCTGTATCTTCTATGCTGTTTCCTAGGCTGTGTGTGGGTCCTGGTGGGTTCTTGTGTGTTTGCAGGTCCATGCAGGTCTAGACGTTCTTGTCTGATTGCATGGTTCTGCATGTCCAAGTGGATCCTGGTAGGCTTGTGTGTGTACCTTTATCTGATAAGATAATCCTTGTCTAATTTTATCTGGCTAGTCCTAATCTCATCTCATCTCATCTTATCTTATCTTATCTGGAGTGAACACATTTCAAGTCCTACTATTCCAATTATTTCTATACAATTATCCACTGTAGCTACCTCCACGTGCAACAGCGTGTCTTGGATGATCAACCTATCCTAGGATCTTGAGTGAGTGGGCAATGTTGCATCTGCTCTGCTGGAGCTAAGCAAGTACCATCCCTACATCTGTTCTTCCTACTTCAAAGGACAACTCCACGGTCTTCCTTCATCAGAGGTGTTCCATTCCAACTATCTCTGAGTGGTATGATGAAGTGATGCTTCCTACTGAGAGGCAGGAGGGCAACAGTGAACTACCCACTATCAAGGCAACGTGGTATGAGGCCTAATAGAGAGAGCCAAAGATGCTGGGTCACTGGTTGTGTGGTAGGAGAGAGTTTAAGGGGAGTAGGGTGTGCAGGGGGTAGATAGAGAGAACAGTAGGGGGTGATGGCGAAGAGTGCATAGCGTAGGGAGGAGGGTAGTTAGAGTAGTGATGAATAGACAAGGTTGGGATGGCATAGGGAAACTAGGAGAGAACTGGACAAGGGAGAGGGGACTGGGGGACAAGAGCACTCCACTCCTGGAATACTAGGGTAAACGTCGATGGGAATACTCCACTCCCGGAAGGCTATGGGTTGCTGGGATTGAGCACTCCGCTCTGAACTGGAGACTGGGAGTAGGGAAACTGGGAGTCATGATAGGGAACTTGGGGAAGTCAACAAAGGTACTTTGCTTGGATAGGAAGACTTAGGGAGACAAGGGGTCGTTACTGCTGATCACTCCAAGTCGTAAGGAGGAGGTACCCACGGGTGGGGAAGGGAGCTCCGTTTATCTGTCTAAGACAAGCACTTTTCTAGAGGAGACAGTGGATCAGAGATGGAATAAGATTCAGACAAGGTAACCAGGGTAGAGATAAGAAGGAAACAAGAGATACAAAGGAGGGAAGTCTTGGCAAAACATGTGGAAGAGAGTGAGGGAGAGTGAAACAAGAGAAATAATACAACAACAGCCTATAGGTGCCGACGGCGTAGCGATTGTGGGAAAAGGCGACGAAGTAGAGATCAAATAGAGGACAAGCCCAATCCTAGTCCTTGGAACTTAGGGTCCTATGGTTAGGTTGGTCCAATGGGGCATTAGGTGGTCATCAGAACGGATGTTGATTGGTGATCTGTCTCGCTATGGCCGAGAATGTAGTAGGGAAAGTAGTGACTTTTGTAGGGAGGTTTGTCGGATGAAGTGGTGGAGTCCAGCGTGGTAGGTGGGCCACTAAGGTTGTTTGTCGCTGATACCCGGGAGGCCTCTCAGGAGGGTTGGGGAGTTGAGTAGGTGTCACTACCGACTGGGGATCATCGGCTGGGTAGAGAGGATGTAGGGAGGATGGAGGAGCTGGTAGGTCGGGTGTCGAGAGGAATGGGGGCACATCAACGGGTGAAGGGGGGGTCTTAGGTTGTGCAGTTGGTCTGTCGGAGTGGTTGGGAGGTTCACTGTATGGAGGATAGGAGGAGTTCGACAAAGTCAGTGAAAAGTCGGGACACAATAGGGACGGTATGGACAGTGATAGGGATAGTAGGGACAGCAATAGAGACGACAGGGGAGACAATGGAGATGATGATGAAGATAATAGGGACAATGAGAATGACAACTGAGACAATAGAGATGAGAGGGGGGCCACTTGAGGGACAGGGGAACAGACCAGGATTCCTTTGTCCGAGCAAGTGCTTCTCTAGCTACGACAGAGCTCTATATATATATCTAAACCTCCTACACTGAGAGAAGGACTGAGAAAGTTAAGGGAAAGCAAAGCATGTGATAAAAGTGAAATAGGGGGAGGGGTATACTAGAGATGATGAGGGCTCAAGGATTACATCATGATCACAATGGTCGCGACGAAGGGAGGAAGGTAGCTACAACTCAGAGTAGAGTAGGGAAAACATTGAGATGCAAGGGAAAACATAGAGACTCAAGAGAAGACATAGAAGTGCACAAGACTGTACCATGATGTTGTGATGTCACGATGCATCGGAAACACGTGATAGTGAGGCATTGGAAACTCGGAGTAGTGAGGCACTAGGTAGGCACATACTCAAAATCAGAGAGCTGCAAAAATCGGGGTGGGACATCTCCTCAGGACTTTTTGAAATCAACCATCCCTGGTTGCCAGGAGGCCTTGAGCAAAGGAGAAGGTGAAGCAGAGGAAAGAACCAGTATGCTCTATTGTGATCCATGACCTTGGAGGTAGCATTCAGGTTGTCTCGAAGGCAAAAGACACTCAGAATCAAGGGACATGTCTGAGAGAAGTAAGGTTCAGCAACTTGAACTCGGACAAGGTGAGATGGGGGATGGACTTGATCATGATCCTTGAGCTGTCTAGAGGTCCTGTCATGAGACTTGAGCATGGCTTGCAGTATTCCTGTGAGGTCCTCAAGACAATCGGCAAGTGAGCAAGCACAAAGGGCAACACATTCCCAAAGTGAGATAGCGAGATTGATGGAAAGAGCTTGACCTGTCAAGAGAAGGATCCTGTCAGGGCCACTCTTCACCCTAAGCTCTACTGCGCCAAAGGTGGAGTCAACTGGAGAACAAATCAATCCGGAGACAAACCACAACCACAAACAGCTTTTAGTGGTTGCTTCTTCCGGTAGGTGTTCCTGCTGCACAACTGGGTTAACCAGATAGGACAATCACGAGCCCGAGTGTGGGATGTGAGCCTCAAACCGAGGGCTTATCACGAAGAGCGACGGTCTTGACTCGACTAGGGAGTGAAGGGTAAACATCGATTAAGTGATCAGAACTGAGTGGAGGAGAGCAAGAGGGGGCTGGGGTTTCTTCCGAAGGAAAAAGACTCGCTTGTCCGTAACAACGCAATAGGGTTGAGAAGGGGAGAGGATTTCCTGGAATTGCAAAGCTAAAGAGACACCAGCCACAATCTATCTACCTATATAGGAAGAGTGGTCGTGACAGTGACGGATGTAACCGGAACAATGCGGAACCAGTGTGAGGGAGGGAAAGGAGAGAAAGAATTGAAAGGAATGAGTGTGTGGGAACTATCAAAACCAAAAAGGGTAACTTGTACCAAAAACGGAAAGATAGTGGTCGGAATGGATAAACGAGTGATCCGAGTGAAACAGGGGGTAATGATCAATGATGCTGATGAATATGAAACGTGTAAGAGGAATGAATGTGAAGGGGCATCAAAGATGAGTCTAAAACGTGTCCGAGAGGGTCCAGAAAGAGAGTCTAGGTCATGATGTCATAAACGTGTCATGATGATGCAATGGTGACGAAGGGATGAAATTATTGATGACGATGGTGGAGTAGAGTGATGTCATGTGTGATGTCGGAGGTCTAGACAGGAGAGCCAGAGTGGGCGGCAAGATAAGACATGAGCGTGATGAGCTCGGGCGAGCGGTGTTGCGAGATATGGGCGGTGATGGGTAATAGAGTGAACCCTTGATGGTGGGAAGAAGGTTTGGACCGAAGGTAGCGTCCAGGGGATAGTTGGAAAGCATATAAGCAGGATGGACATGCGATCAATCCCCATCAAACCTTTCTACCACTTTACCAACCGCAGCAACACTTTACCTCATATGTCTATCCGCAATGCGGCCTCTGTTGATAACTCTGTTGGTTCTCGTGCCGTCTACGTCGCTCCCGACAACCGTGGAGAGATCACCCGTTGTGACAACCGTCGACACAGCAAGAGTCGGATCGATCCCGCAGCCGAATATCCCGGACCAATCGAAGCTAGTGTTTTGCTGTTGTTTTCGGATGGTCTGAATGCTAACCTCTTTGAACAGATCATGCGTCGGATGCACGGCGACGATGTCAACGACATCCTTGCCGAGTGTCACTATGATGATCGGTTGTGGGGCTTCGCAATTAGAACCGCCGAAACATGGAGGACCAGCGACAGGGATACTTGGAGGGATCCCGTCCTAGCTTTATTTTTCAGGATGGGGTCTTTCGACTGGGAGGGAGAAGACAAATTGATGAACCAGGCAAAGCAAGCTATCCGCATGGGGACTGCTACCAGCGTGAGGATCTGGAATCGAGTCATTGAGATCCAGGAGCGGGTAGGTCCACCGAGTTTGGGATAATTAAATCCTTAACTGATGAACCTGATAGCGAGATGCTTTGGAGCGGGAGTGGCGTCAGAGTGTGATGGATGCCACTGATGTCTTCTCTCGTATCGATCGAGATTTGTCGGCCTTGGTTGGTCGAGTCGGGTTGGACGAACATCGCATGAAGGAGTTCAAGACTATGCTTGACAGCTTTGAGACCGATTATAGTTGATTCTTGTTTCGACTACATGCCTTGGAGGAAAGCAAGAAGGAGTACGCCGAGAGGATCGAGCAGCTGGAGATGTCCTTGGCTTTCACCGAGTCGAACGCCAGAGTGGACGCGACGAGGATCCAGCGATTGGAGGAACAGTTTGATGACTTGTCGAACAAGGTGGCGCACATGCAGACAAAGCTCTGTACCTGTGGTGGCCAGGTAAGAGTCTTCCTGTTGTGACCTTAACCACAACGTTGACTCTTAATAGCAGTCATCTGGGGATTCTCCGAGCAAGCCGAGTCTTGAGTACTCGAGCGATTCTTCTTATCACGAGGCGGTATCAGCCGATGAAAGTCAAGTCAGGCTAGTTCCTGTTGGGGAACTCGAGGTCATTCTTGATGCGAGTGGTCCAGAAATTCCTTCCGATGCAACCTTCGAGGTGGAGGAAGAGGAGACTGAGGGATCTTCGACTGAGGAGCGGTCGATGTCACCATTACACCAGGAAGAGGAGGGACCAGCCATTATCTCTCGTGAAGAGATGGAGTTGATGAGTCGAGTCCTCGATGAACAGCCTATCCTTGGTAATGCTGTGAGTGGGCAGCGATGCATTCGATCCGCTGGAAGTCTTCCACTGAACAAATACCATCCCTATGTCCGGTCTTCGTATTTCAAAGGTCAACTCCGCGGTTTACCCTCAACAGAGGACTTCCGTTCCCGCTATCTCCGAGCGAGAAGAACTGGGCGTGTTGAGAGAAGTAGTTGCGGAAAGGAGGCAGATGACGAGTGCTCAGGAGTTGAGAGCGTTCGTTCTTCAGTCGAGCCAGAGGGGCTTGCTGATTCGTCAGGCACTCGAGTCGCTGAATCAGGTAATGGATCAGATCCAGATCCAACAACTCTTGTTACTTGCGCGCTCAGATCTTATGGAGACGGTCGAGGAATCGGGTGGAGTTGGAACTTCGGAAGGCGAGACCTTGGCTGAGGAGATGGCCGAAAGTGTTCTTGCTGAGGACCAAGGAGAGGTCCATGACTTCGAGGGGAACCATAACTAGTCGCACTGTATATCGTCGTGGAGGGCAATTGACCCTAGTGTACCAATATGATGTCTTCTTTTCTTGTCTTTATGCATCGTGTGTCGTAAGAAGGGAGGGGAAAGGAAATTGAAAGGGGTGTGATGTTTGAGTTGGTCGTTGAGTTTCGTGAATGTCTTGTGTTTTTGTTGATTTATAAAATTTTTAAACGGGGTTTTCTTCATGACAGCAAACGCGCTGACAGATCCATGTCCAGGGAAAGCAAACTCTGGCAAGGTGAAGCAGGAACTGAACTCCATAGTGGTACTCCTGGTAGCTAGAGATCCTCTCATGAGGCTCGCACAGTTTGCGGTACCTCAGTAAGGACCTCACGATGACTGGCAAGTGGACAAATGCAAGAGGCAGCAAGTTCTCAAGGCAAAGTAGTGAGGATGAGCAAGGAGGTGATGTTTTGAGATAAGAGTTGGAGCCTTGTGGAAGATAAAATAGTAGGGGCTAAGGTTCCAGGCCAATGGACAGTCTTAGTTCACCTCCAGAATCGCTTTGCAGGCCTTGAGATGTTCTCCAATTGTAGAATCATCAGTAAATGTGGCACTCTGCTTATTTGTTTGCCATTCTTATTTGATCTTATTCTATCTTATTCTTGACAGCTCTCCGCCATTGGTACCCCTCAAGATTGCGTAAGTTTCAGACCTACATTATACAATGTCAAACAATCAATAAAAGGTCGAAATAAGCTATAAAAGCGTGAAATAAAATGCTTGCCATGTTTACTGATGAGTGAACAATCATTGTTCACTCGTGAGGTGTTGCTACCATGCATGGTCACCATCCGACCAAGAACTCTCCAATCGCAGTAAGGGTCCCAGGAGACAAAGTCCGAACTAATCGTGCAATCCTCCAGATGGGTAGGGAAAATGTTGTGAACACGAGATAAGGAAACTCGAGAGAAGACCGAAGAAATCGCCACAATGACAGAAAAGGTCACCAGACTAAGGAGAATGATCACAATCCAGGGGCTAGTCCGTGGTAGCAAGGTCCGACTCAATGTTTGTCTGTGAGGGGAACGATGTTTCCTTCACTTTGGAGAACATGTGCGGAGTGCTGACGACTTCACAAGGGGCTCGAGACAAGTGCAGGGGACAATCGTGGACCCAAGAGGAGCCTCGCTACTAATTCTCAACTCGCTCAGTAGCAACTGGGGGTCCTGCTTGAAGAACTGGGAACTTGCTGGCTCGAGCACAAGGTCACAATGGTCGGACATGGGCGGGGACGTGTTGTGACTCTTTTCAAAGACTGAGGAATCAGTCCACTGATCTTTCCAGAAGTTTCTAATTGTCGTCGAAGGACCAGTGGACAATAAGACACTTAGTGAGATGTCTAAGACCGAGTCGAGTGATAGCGAGAATGCTCATGAGGGTAGGGACTTGAGGTTGGAGGGTCGCGAGTTGTCCGGAACAAGGGGAGACTTTGAAACTGCGGACAACGAGGACTCGGAAACCACAGATAGCGAGGTCTCAGGATTTACGGATAGCGAGGGTTCGGAGATCGTGGATTGCGAGTACTCGAAGGCAGTGAATATTGAAGACTTGGAAATCGGGGATTGCAAGGGCTCAGCGATCGCACACAGTGAGGATTCGGAATTTGCAGATAGTGAGCATTCCGCGATTGTGGGCTCAGAGAACCGTGACCTTGCTGATTCGGGCATGAGGTCAGGACTGTTGAATATGAGCGGAGGTGTATTGCGTCTCTCCTCGAAGGCAGGGGACTCTGTCTGCTGCTCATCTTGGAGATCCTCGAACGTCACCGAAGAACAAGTGGAACGGCCACTTCGGGAGATGTCCGAGACCACATCAAACAATGGCGCGGAGTCAAGTTCCTCAAACCGTGAATTTGTTGGCTCGAGTGCGAGGTTGGGACTATCGGACACGAGCGGAGATCCATCGCAACTCTTCTCGAGGACTGGGGACTCAGTCTGCTGCTCTTCTGAGAAGTCCTCAACTCTTGCCAAGGAACTGGTGGCATGTGCGCTTCGTGAGATGTCCGAGACTGAACTGAGTGATCGCGAGGACTCTCGTGAGAGTAGGGACTCAATATCCGAGGGTCGCAGGGTGTCAGGAATGAAGGGAGACTTCGAGACTGCGAACAATGAGGACTTGGAAACCGTAGATAGCAAGTACTCAAAGGTAGTCTTCACTGTGGGTCTACTAATCATTGATGGCTCGGGTGTGAAGTCGGGACTGTCGAGCGCGAGGTAGGAACCATTGGGAGTAGTTAGGGATGCGTTGTGACTCTGCTCAAGGACCGGGGACTCTGTCTTCCACTCATCTCGGAGGTCCTCGAATGCGGCAAACGACAGCGCGGGGTCAAGTTCCTCGAACTGTGAACTTGTTGGCTCGAGCGTGAGGTCGGGACTGTCAGACGAGAGCGGAGATGCATCGCGACTCTCCTCGAAGACCGAGAACTTTGTCTGTTGCTCTTCACTATCGTTTGATATTTCCGACGAACTAATCGAGAGGGGGGCTCTGGGAAATATCACGGACTGACTTGGGCAATGTTGGAGACTCGAACAATGGCATGGACCTGAACGGCAGTGCAGATTCGAGGTCCAAGGGTCCAAGATCATCTGATGAAAACAAGGACTCGAGGACAGTGGCCGGCGAGGACTCTCGATCGGATGTTGAGTTGTCGAGATCGGATGTCGGATGGTCGAGATTAGACAACGGCGAGGGCGTGAGCGATGGCAAGGACTCAGAATCTGAAGTCAAGTGCTCGAGATCTGAGGGTCTCAGGGCATCCGACAAGAGCAAAGTCTCAAGAACCGTGACTGGCGAGGACTCTCGTAAGGGCAGGGGCTCAAGATCCGAGGGTCTGCAAGTGTCCGAAGTGAGCGACAACTCGAAAACCGCAGATCATGAAAACTCAAAGATTGTGGGTGGCGAGGGCTCTCGAGATTGTAAGGAGCCAAGATCCGAGGGTTCTAGAGTGTCTGTCGAGAACGAAGACTCGGAAACTGTCGCCGGTGAGGACTCGGGTGATGCTAGTGATGTAAGTGTCAACACAGTCTCAAGCGATGTTGAGGACTCGAGCTCGTAGAACCGTGAACTTGCTGACTCAAGTGCGTGGTCGGAACAGTCAGACGCAAGTGGGAATGCACCACAACTCTTCTCGAAGGCTGGGGAATAGACCTTCTGCTCCTCAATGCCTTCTAACGTTGTTGACGAGCTAATTGAGAAGCTGCTTCTCAAAACATCAAGAACCGACTCGAATGATGTTGAGAACTTGAGCGGGGGCAAGAACTCGGGCGATGAGAGTGATTTGAGTGCTGCCGAGAGCTCGAACGGTGGTGCAGACCCAAATGATGGTGCAGACTCGAGATCTGAAGGTAACCATTCGCAATCCGAGGGTCCCTGAATATCCGACGAGAAACCACTGGGGGCAAGGGGTGGTTTCCTGAGCTGGTACATCACAAGTCCATCACAAGGACATGGACAAAGTACCAGGCAAAAACCCACCTGGTACATTCCAAGCCCATTCAGAATTTTCCCAACCAGTTT
>Ga0307517_10002062_pt1 | contig 32721 bp, 29 predicted proteins | sample 23_EM_MG_FD_194515 | JGI IMG/M metagenome (GOLD analysis project Ga0307517, IMG submission 194515) | Populus trichocarpa ectomycorrhiza microbial communities from riparian zone in the Pacific Northwest, United States - 23_EM | ecosystem: Host-associated > Plants > Roots > Unclassified | place... | reverse complement strand
TTCTTTTGTTTTTGTTTTGATTTGGGTTTTTATTTGCCATGGGATATTTCCCGAATGCAGCGGTTGGACCCTAGGAAGTGCTAGTCATGTACCTAAAATCATACCACGGAATTAACAAAAAAAAAAATCCACAAAGACAAATCCAGCAAATAATCTCATTTCCAGTGATAACTTTTTACAATAATCTCCGACAGAAGGAAGACAAAAATGCTTAGCCAGGGTCAGAATCGGCTCCCGTGAGTGGCGGTTGATTCTATAAATCTACCCTACTAGAACAACCCAACCGGTACTGGTAGCTTGTGAGTGGTTGGTTTCATATCGTTGGGTTTGTCTAGGCTATCATAAATATATAGAATTGAGTATCGTTCCAACGACTGCGACTTGACAAAAAATTTCCCCAAAGAACTCTTGGGAGCTACCGTAGCCTGGTCGAGTTCGTTATGTGCGAGGTTACAGTGCGACAACAGTGACTCGAGGTAGGCCTGTTCCTTGCAGCGTTAGCCCTGCTATCATAAATTTGCCTGCATTGACCTGGCACAATCAGATAATAAATATCTTGGCGCATCATCTGACTTGTGCACGCCAAGGCCCAAAGTTTTTCTTGGAGAGGCGCTCACTTCTCATATCATTTCAGAGATCGCCGAACCCTCATCTCAGCGCCACTTCGCCAAACACACGAAGAAGAAAAAACCCCTCTCGTCCCCCTCTCGCTCTCTACTTCAAGCTCAACTTAAGGTCTTTCTAATCCTAGCAATCCGCATCTCGTCCTTCGGTTTACCCCTTTTCGGGTGAATGAACTTCTTCCCGTACCCCATCCTTCGACCTTAAGCTCCCCTTCAGCAGTAGTTTCAGTCTGGTAGAAGTTTGCCCAACTCAATTTCCCTTCCTAATACGGGTTCAGAATTATACCAGCCTCTCATTTACAAATGGGCGACCGAGATCGTGACCGTAGGGTCGACGATATCCGCCGTTTTACCGGACGCGGCGATCCGAATAACCTCAACCATGAATTCACCTATCAACATCAGCGTCAGATGCCAACCGAGACAGACAGCTATAGACCAAGCAATCGTCCACAAGATGACAACCGGGGCCCCCCTCGGCATCCGAAAAAACTTGGGAAGCGCCCGAGAGCAAAGCAACAGCCGAAACCACCACCACAAAAGTGGACTCCCGTCCCCGCTCATGAGAGGCCAATCTTATCATTCAATGTCCGCGAGAAAACCCCTGATTTGCTGCCGGGAATGATTACAGGGGGTGAATTCTTATCCGCCCTTGACGGATCAGGTGATGACGTTGGTGAAAACATGTGCGATGCAGCTGGCTCTGACGATGAAGTTGAGATGGACATGTCAGACGGTGAAAACTCAGCATTGGTGGTTACAAAGGCCATTTCAGCTGCGGAAGAAGCAGTAGGTGGGGAAAAGAAGCCAGATGTAATTTCCATGATCCGTTCTCTTAAAGCCAAAGCTGCTGTGGGAAAACCTAAAAATCCTGTTGAGGATAATGATGATTTTATCTCACTTTCTTTTGGCGACGAGCCTATCCATTTGGACCAAAGTGATGAGGATTCCAATCATAAGAGGAGGAAGGTGAATGGCAAGGATAACCGCGATGAACCAAGCTTTTCTCACAGACATAATCATTTCGGGCCACCCAAGGACACAGGACCACCAGGTTTACCACCCCGCCCTTTGACTTATCGCAAACCTACACCTCCACCCCAGTTGCGCGATCTGGACCTACAACCCCGTAACCGTTCAGCCCAACAATCCAAGAGTGGAGGTCCTTCTAGCCTTCCTAACGCTGCTCACTCCAAACACACGTCTTTCAACGCAGCAGGAAACCTCGTAACGCAGGATAAGGGGCAAAGCCGTCAATTAGACGTACCAAAAAGCAGAAAGAGAACCTATTCTGACATGAGTCGTGGTAAATCTATTATCGACGGTAATATCACTTACGAGTATCTGGCTACTCCAAGGGCTGATCCGTTTCCTTGGATCAAGATGGGGAACGATCACTCGAGATCCCTGAGCATGTCTAATTGGTGAGTATCATTAGATATATCCATGAAATTATGTCTTTCATTGACCGAGCCCGATAGAAAATGAAGAATCTAACTCCTTTTGCGCTACCTGCAGGCTTCACAACGAGATCCTTGACTTCATTGCTTACATCCAACCCCGTGCCTACGAACATGCCGTTAGAAGGGAGCTGGTTCATCGCGTACGAGTTGTGGTAACGAAACTTTGGCCTGATACCGATCTCCGTGTCTTCGGATCATTTGCGGCGGAGCTCTACCTGCCGACTAGTGATATCGACCTAGTTGTGATATCTACTTCCTTTGCGAAGCTCGGCATGCCTCGCTATTCGGAAAGGAGCGCGCTCTACAAGCTTAGGCAAGCACTTCTTCATTCTAATATCATAAAGCCGGGAAGTCTAGTGGTAGTTGCCGGCGCAAAGGTACCAATCATCAAGTTTGTGGACCGCGAAACGGAAATCCATGTCGATATCTCGTTTGAGAACTCTTCGGGCTTAGTGGCCAATGAGACATTCATGAAATGGAAAACCCAGTACCCGGCGATGCCAATATTGCTTACGGTCATTAAACAGTTTCTTGCGATGCGTGGCCTCAACGAAGTATATCTCGGAGGATTGGGAAGCTTTTCGGTCACCTGCCTCATCGTAAGCATGCTTCAAATGCACCCTGGTGCGGCTAGTGGGGGGATGGACCCCCGCAAACATCTGGGGATCATGCTACTTGAATTTCTGGAGTTGTATGGTAAAAACTTCAACACCGAGACCCTGGGCATATGCGTGGACTCTAGGAAGCCCTCTTACTTCCGCAAGAACGATGTATTTCCTATAATACAGAGGGGAGCAACACCGCCACAGACCGATCTCTTATGCATCCAGGATCCGAACAACACCGAGAACGACATCTCGCGCAGCAGTTTCCACATTAAAATGATACTGACTCTCTGGGCAGAAGCCCTCGACGATCTCGTTGGCCAAATGAAGAAATTTGAGACATTGCAATTCGCCGATAGACAAGGTAGAAGTTTACTGGGTGTCATCCTCGGAGGCAACTACGGGAGAATCGAAGAGCAGCGTTGGTTGATGAAGAAGGTCTACGTGGATCGAATTGGACCACTTGAGGACATTCTGATGGAAGAGAGGCAGTGGGATGAAACTGCGCCTTTAGCCAAAAAAACACGTAGCCCAGTTCAGCAAGCTGCCGGCCCAGCCCCCAGCAAGAAGACCTCTCGTAGCAGTAATTCCGGTGGGCCATCGCACCCTCAGGAGAGAAAACAGCTATTTCACGGAAAAGGAGAACAGGACGAGCCAATCGTCATTGATGATTGAGTTACCACCGGCCCCCGCCTATAAGCAACCGTACTTGTCCCATGACTGCTACTATTATTTCCCATTGCTTTTTACCATTTTTTGCGATTTTCCTCGTACTGCTCCCTTCTCCACCTCTATTCTCACCAAACCCGAACCAATTGGGGTTAAGCTTGTTATTTTCCTTTACTGGATGCATACTTTTCTAGTTTTGTCTCTGCCGGTTTAGAGGAGTTTGGGCGGATGGGTGGTATATTTATTTTCTCCAAAAAATTTCCCGCCTATGGCGAAGAAACAATAATCGTGGTATCATACATGGGACAATTGACGGCCCTATTTCGCACTCTACTTGACATGTCTAAACTAACCAGCAACATGTCACCATGATACATACCGCTTGAGTTTATTTCTATTTCTATTTTTTTAGTTTTAGTTTTTTTCCCTCCTTCCAGCTACTGATATAATATTTGGAAGTTCAAACTGGGAATTGCACTTGTTACTAAGGGCGCGTCTGGTTGCCACCTCAAACCTTCATTTTGACCCCGGTTATGGAGGTTTGCCACAAAATGCTATTTTGCTTTTGAGTGGCATGTCTGGTTGCCACAAAAACTCAATAATCAAAACTCAATAATCATGCCAAAATGGAGGTTTCTGAAATACTGATCGGACCAGTATTTCACAAACTCTCATTTTGGAAGAGGGTACACAAACCACAATAACCTACAACAATCAACTTTTTGAGTAAAAAAAAATTAAAAAATACACATTGCAATAAAGGTGCCACTTTATTTCCCATAATAATTATTCTGGTTTTTTTTGAGTGACTTTTGTTAAATTAATTTTTGTGGTAACCAGACACACTTCTTGGAGGTGGAAAATGTTGGATTATGACAACTCGCGATTATTCCGGTTGCTAGTTGAAACTCTCGCTTTGTGATTATCAAGGTTTGAAAAACTCGGGACGACCAGACGCGCCCTAAATTCGTTGCAAGTTCCAGCGGCAGTATTCTACCGGTAGCGTATGAGATGCAAGTAGTGCGATACAGTATCATAGTTTCCAAATGAGAATCACCATCATTGCAGAGTGCTGTGATATTACCGTGCGCGAATCCCCTATCGATGGTACCGGTATGCCGCCAACAATAGCACCGAAAATATAGACACCAGCACTGGATTATAAGCCCGCTATTAGATAGATAGATACTAGAAATGTTACATTCTGGGACACAAGCACCGCCAGAGATCTTGTGCGCTGAACTGGACAAATCAAGCCCCCCAGGACCAACCATACCTCAGGCCTTCCGAGCCCAATCCGCATACGACTGATCGATTCCCAGTACAATATCTCACCAATTAAGCATCCGCACAGAAGAGAAGGCCGGGCGAAACCACATCCTTATAGTCGTGTGCCAACATCTTACCCCCAATCACATGCTGCCCCTGTACTATAAAGGACCAGAAATCGTTTCGAGGGGCTTAGTGTATATCACGAGCCGAGTCGAGCCGGACCATGGGCTCGGGCCGGCTTGGCTGATGAGCAAAGAGACTCGAGCCTGAATTTGTTAATCGATACAAGATATCACCTGCTCAAAGGCAGAACAGCTGGAAGTCGGAAGGATTCTTTCTCATGGATCGAGATTCCATTGGTATTGAAATCCATGATCTCAAGAGGTCCGAAGCTTGGTTGGGACTACTAATCTGGCTCGGGTCGGCACAATTCATTTCTTGGAAATACCTGTCTTTTGAATCAACAATCGTACAAGCCATAGAGTTCGAGAAAACATTTGCTTTGCAGCCTGCAATACTAAACTACCCGCTGACATTTAGGCTTCCAATGATGTGTGCAAAGGGATTCCCATAAGGAAACCCTTTCAAATATTAAGTTCATACTGTTTCTTCTTTCCGGGCCTCAACTAGGATTCATATTGCGGTACCTGTCCCCTCCCGCTTTCACCAGCCCCTCACTTCGCCAGTCCCCTTTCAGTCCCATTCCCTTCCGCCCTACCCGTTGCCAGATTTGAGATAAAACTTTTCAGAGGATCAAATATCACAAAAGCTCGAGCCTGGCTCGGGTCTGGCTCGAGGAATTAGTCAGCGCTTGAGGCTCGAGCTTCTCCGCTCGTGGCAAACACTAGAGGGGCTGTTTTCCCGGTGGCAAAGAAGCACCCGGGTATGAAGAATAAGAGAGCTCAAGCACACAGTACTGTCAGGTGGAGAGGATGTGTATGGTAGATTAAAGGACTTTTGGGATAGTGGACCAAAATCATGCTATCTCGATCATTTCCAGTACGATCTGATACACCTGAAAGAAAGATATCACAATTGAGTGAAGTACCTCAGTGCCAAGGAGGCATTGTTAAATTCAATTATTGACAGGAAAGGGGTTTTTTGGAAGAATAAAAATGTGACAGGGGGTTAAGGGGAAAATTGGGTAAGGGTTGGGGTGGGGATGGGGGCTAGGTACTAAAGGAAGGGAAACATGTAGGGGGATGGGGGGACGGGAGTCATTCTCCTGCTTTCTTGACAGGGGAGGCTTCCTGTTGGTGTTTGTGGTTGCTTTTCTGAACAAGCTGATCGAGTTTTGCATAGAGGTTGTCTTCGGTTGTTTTCATCCTCTGATTTTCCTGCATCATCTTCGATAGCCCTTGGGTCAAAAGCCATGCCAGAAGCTATAAAGTACTGTTAGCAAGTAGTCACCAGCTTGTGTAAACAATCAAAAAAGGATTTTCTAGACCACTCACACTACTCCCAGCACCAGCAGCCGCAGCTAGCAATACACCAATCTGCCATTTTATGGCACCAATTTCACCTTGTGTCTTGCTATACTCGGCCCGCAAATCTGCCCACTTCATACCCATCTCCTAAAGGAATAGTTAATACTAAGAACTTGCTAGTAATAAATAGATTACTTACCTTAGTAACCTGGATGAAGTTATCTTCCAACTTAAACACCCGGCTGGGAGTCTCATCGATGTCGATCTATAACTTGAAATTAGCAAACTTCAAAATAGAAGTTAGTTTAACCTTACACTAGGGAGGTCCCTGGTTCCACCACCATTGCCACTATCATCGTCTTGATTATTTTGCTTGTCGGTAGTGGTGGTATTTTTTCTCTGTCCGGAGCCAGTGGGGAGATGCCCGGTGTATCTTTTCAACATGCGGGTTGGCTGGACGCTTACACTGGCCAAGCGAAATACTTTGATGAAATGTGGCATTTTGTTGGGGTGTTGTGTTGGAGGGGGTGGGGGTGATAGAGGGTTTGGGGGTGATAGAGGGGTGGATGGTAATGGGGTGGTTGAGGGTGATGGAGGGGTTAAGGGTGATGGAGGGGTTAAGGGTAGGGCGTCCTTTTCTACAAGGCAATTTAAAAGGTTTCCGAACGCCTTTGTGCCAAGATGGGCATTACTAAGTGTAGGGGGTTCGGAGACTTTTTTGAATTGCCCATTAGTTATTAGCTTGCATGTATGTTCCCGCCTTTGAACTGGCGAAATGAGGCCCCGGGACCAACCTTACCTTAAACTTTCCCACCCGAATCTGCCTGGGATACTGTACGGGGAATCGATCAATCTCACCGATTAAGCACCCGTACAGAAGAAAAGCGCGTGAAGCCGCATCCTTATAGTCGTGTGCCTACATCTCACTCCTAATCACACGCTGCCCCTCTGCCCCGGGTGTTGCGGACGCAAATCCCAATTCTCCATATGCCTCCGAGTGACACCTCGTGATATAATCTTCAATATTGGTAGGCTATTTTTCAGAGTATTCCCCCTCCCAGATAGGTTTCTTGTAGAACCAGACTCTCCGCAGTACGAAGAGCAACCCATATACCATATTTTATTTCCAGAGTTATACTCTAGTTGTACCTGTGATGCTGAAGGTCTCAAACACAAGCCACCAGCAAATCACGGCAACCGATGCCTTACACATCACATCTACCACCAAAGCCAAACCACAAATCACCCGGTAGCGACGCACAAGCCTGTTTATTTAATGAGATTTCGTTTATCAAAGGACCGCTACTACTTTACACGAGCCCCTTTGTCTAACTAATCAACCAACTGCATTCAAGCCCTCTCGCTCCCCCTCAACCTAACCGCCTGACCAAACTTCTGCAGTTTCGTGAGGAGCTGATCGCCCTGCTTGACGACGTCCTGATACTGCCGGTTCTTATCGTCGGGACGATTTGTCTCGATGACGCCATTGACACGGTCGATCGTGCAGTTCAGCTTTTTCGAGGGGATGAACTTGGAGAGATCTCGGTCCAGCCATTCCACTGATACCCCAAAGGCGCTCGCCATGCTTTCTAAGCCAACGACGCGATAGGACTCTAGGAGCTGGGCATAGGCTCTTCGTCTCATTTCGCGTACGTACCTGGTGTTTGTTAGCTTACCTCAGACCCGTCCTGGGGACACTGAACATACCAGGCTTTATGCTCGGCTAGAATGCGATCTCTGCTTAAGAAACGCTCTTCTACGTCCGCAAGCGCAACAAAGAAGCTCTTATATTCGCAGAGATATAGACTGTTAACCAAGCTCTCCAATGAAGAGTAACCCTCGGTATCCTCCGCCTCAGCGTCAATCATCTCAACATCTCCCGCAGAAACTGCACCTCCACTCCTAGAGCCCAAGATAGCAAGCACCTCTGCCGAATCAATAACCTTGGCCTTGAAATCAACACGATTAAGAGAGATTGTGCCAGCAAGAACAGCGTAGAGGACAAGGGTGGAGTAAGAACAGATTTCTGTCGATGTAAAGGTAGACAGCGAATCGAGGAGTAGTGGCGCAGCCTCGGCGTACTGGCGGCAGGAGAGGAGATGCAATCCTGTGTAGGACTTTAGACGATTGCGGCGATCCCAATCTCCCCCAGTATCAATGAGACTATCGCAATCAGCCACACCACTTTATTAGTGCCTATATCTACTAAACATACCGTCTAGCACGCTCAACACTCTTCTTGACCCCAGCCTTGTCATCGTAGAACATTTCCATGCGGATAATGGCAAGGACGATATCGATCTTAGCACCCAAAGTCGGAGTCTTAATGTAAAGTTCTTCATACGCAGCAAGAGCTCTCTCCTAGCCCCAATCGTCAGCTATCAACTCCGAGCAACCCCACTCCACAGATAACCCCACTCATGACTGAAGAGAAGGGCCAACCTTATCCACAACCCTCGCAAAAAATTCGGCCTTCTTCCCCATAGCCTCCACAACCTCCGACTCCCCCGCCTTCTCATCGCTCTCCTTAATCTCCGTATCGAGCACCTCCAATTCCTCATCATTGCTCTTCTTCAGCTCCTCATAGTACTTTTCGTCCCAAACGATCTTACTAGATAGAATTCCATCGGTAGGATGAGCAAGGTATCGGTAAAGAGGGGCCTGAGAGGTGTCCTTGATGGATGTGGTGAGGGCCTTGTTTGCAGCAGGGTGGTAGGTGGATAGCGAGGGGGTGCGGAGGGTGAATATGTGCTGGGAGAGAAGTAGGTTCGGATAGGAGGCGTACTGGGGGTCTGAACCCATTTTTGTGGCTCGAGGGGGGGAGTATCCGGATATCTATGATGAAGATGAGGAGTTTTCTTGATCGTGATGGGGACAGATGGATGGATAGATGAAACAAACCCCCGAGCGGCGAAATGTAAGGGTAATGGAAATAGAAGCGGGATAAAGTTACTACCTACGAGACAAGGAGTCTGGAGCTGCCCGTGCTGCTCTGGTAGTCTGCTGACGTAATTTTCAACCCCCGATGTACTAGTACCAGCCACCCGCCACAACTCCCGATCAATCATCCACCCAACTTCAAAGGCGCTCGCGAAAAGAACGAATCTTACGTATAATACAATCACGATCAACCTCGACAAGCTCACCCTCCCTCTCTCTCCCTTCCTTTTTTTTCTTTCCTTTCCACAACCACAGACAACATCATGGGATACTACTATGGGACCGGAACGCTGACCACAGCGGTGCTTGTTATCGGAGCTTGTACGCCCTTTACTCCTCTCCAGTTCATCGGCTGCTGCCCCTTATTACTATCTGTCCATAGCTAACAATGAATGATTGAAACGGGTAGATATGCTCTTCAATGGAGATGGCGAAGTTTTCAACGCGAGTTCCACTTATCTACCATCAGCGCCCCTCCCCCACCCCACTCACCCTTCTTCTCCAGCGAGACTAACAGCTCATTAGATCGGCCGATTTTTAGAAGAAACATCACCATACACTTGGGCCTCACTGGGCGTAGCATTATGTATAGGCCTCAGTGTGGTCGGTGCAGCATGGTAGCAACTCCCTTCCCAACTACATCACCTCAAAGGTTAACATCCACAAACCAGGGGAATATTCGTAACCGGCTCAAGTATAATCGGCGGCGGTGTGCGCGCCCCAAGAATCCGCACCAAGAACCTAATCTCCATCATCTTCTGCGAAGTCGTAGCTATTTACGGCGTAATCATGAGTACCTCCTCTCCCCACTTCCCTCCCCTCCCCTCCTCACTAACATACCCGAAGGCATCGTCTTCTCCGCAAAGCTAGGAAACGTCCCCTCAGAAGCTCTCTACGACCCGAAAAACTACTACACCGGCTACGCGATATTCTGGGGCGGCATAACGGTCGGCGTGTGTAACGCTGTGTGCGGCATCGCCGTGGGGATCACCGGATCGTCGGCCGCGCTAGCAGACGCGGCGGACCCCTCGCTCTTCGTCAAGATCCTCGTCATTGAGATTTTTGGCAGCGTGTTGGGGCTTTTTGGACTGATCATTGGGCTGTTAGTTGCGGGGAAGGCGGAGGATTTCAGTTAATTTGGTGGTTGTGGTTAATAGGTACGGGGAAGGAGAGAGGTGGAGGAGGAATATATACACGGAACAAATGCTAAGAGGAAAGGAAAGCAATAAAAGATTGGAATGATTGTGGGAGGGCGGAAAACGGCATTTTCTGGCGCAGCAACAATGGTACGGGGTTTGCTGTATTATTATGTAATTGGTAAAGGCTTCGTACAATGATTATATCCAATTACAGATAGCTTACACTGTTTCATGTAGAATGCCGGTACTCTATCCAGACGTATGCCTGGATTGGCGACGGCTCCGTAGCCAGCACAAACAAAACTCATGAACATCCCACCCCAGAAACCCTACCCATAAAACTCGGGTTTTGTGAGCAGGAGAGTGCCATCCAAGTAGACTATAATACTATAACGCCAGAGTGCATAACCAAAACCGATTCCAACCCATAGTCAACCGACCGGTACAATCCAATGTCTACCAATCCTACTTAGATCCCAGCCGCTCGTGGACCCCTACCATGCTATCAATGATAGAATACTCTCAGTTATACAATCACAATAACTCGACCGATATTCACCATCATACTGTAATCCTATTGTCACGTATATACTGGCATAAATCTATAGGTTGTAAAGAAGAGAATGAGAAAAACAAGAGACGAACGCTGCCATGAAACGACCGAGAAAAGACATGTAACACAAAAAAATGTGAAGAAAACCACACCGCCCTTGTTCCCGAATCACGCTTGTGCATTCCCCACCCCAGTCGTCTAGCATTTAGAATTAGCCGCCTGTCTAAGTAACCTGACCAAGACTTTATTCTAAACGTTATTAGAAAGGTAAAATAAAAAATAAAAAGACTCCACAAGAAGAACGCCAAACACAAACAAAGCTAAACCGTGACTTCCTCCGCCACGAGGGAATCGGCAACCCGGGAGATGGCCCCAGAAATGTCGTCCACCAGATCATCGGCGTCTTCAATGCCGACGGACAATCTAATGAGATCGTCAAAGACTCCGGACTCCTCCCTAGCGGCAATGGGAATTCCAGCGTGGGTCATGCTTGCTGGAACTTCACAAAGAGACTCGACACCCCCGAGAGACTCGGCGAGAGTAAAAATTTTGGTTTCTTTGCAGAAGCGCTCGGCCGCTCGGAAGCCACCACGGATACGGAAGGATATCATACCACCACCCATTGCCTTTCTATGTTGCTTGATGGCGACTTTGCGTTGCGGGTGAGAGCTCAAGCCGGGGTAGTTGACAGAGATGACATGGGGGGAAGACTCCAAGAATTGAGCGATGGCCATAGCATTTTCATTGGCAGCCTTGGCTCTGAGATGGAGTGTCTTCAGGCCTCTATGAGCGAGCCAACAATCAAAGGGGCTTGGGACTGCCCCAATGGCATTCTGAAGAAAGGTCAATGTATCATTGAGTTCAGAGGAATTGTACGCGGCAACACCCATCAATACATCCTATAATAACCATTAGTATCAGCATGAAGTTTGTGCGAGTTCAAGAAGGAGCAACATACGCTATGTCCATTAATGTACTTTGTGACCGAGTGGATGACAATGTCTGCACCATGATCCAACGGGTTCTGAACATAAGGTGACAAAAAGGTATTATCAACAACCACCATAATGCCATGTTCATGAGCGACATCGGCAACAGACTGAATATCAACAAGCGAGAGTGTAGGATTAGAAGGAGTCTCAATCCAAATCAGCTTGGTATTCTCCTCGATCATAGCACGAGCGTCGACTTCAATTGCACCAGTAAAGGTAACACGGATTCCGTGGGCCGCAGCAACCTTGGTGAAATATCTATGGGTCCCACCATAGACATCAGAGATGGAAATGACATGAGAGCCATTTGCGAGGCTCTGTAAGATGGTGGCAGTGGTAGCAGAACCAGATGAAAATGCCAAAGCGTAACTGGCATTCTCTAGAGCGGCGACGGCATGTTCGAAGTGATCCCTATTGGGATTAGAACTACGAGAGTATTCGTAGAGACCAACTGGGCTTCCAACGCTGGTTTGAGCGAATGTAGTTGAAAGTGAGATCTGAAGAGTTTGTTAGCATCTCCAAATAAGTACCAAAAAGTAATTGCGGGGGGGGGGGTTACAGGAGCAATGACGGCACCAGTGACGGGATCATGGGGGGCGCCGGCTTGAACAGCACGGGTAGCAAAGCCACGGGTGTCTTTTTGGAAGCGAGGAGCATCCTCAATTGGGAGAGTAGCAATAGTCATGGTGAATGGATTTGACGAAAGTACCGAATGAATGATAAAGTGAAAATTAAAGGAAGAGGAAGGTCGGGAGGAAGGTTTTGCTTATCGTTGGTGACGGTGAGGGAGAGGAGGCTTTTAAAGGAGAAAATGACTTAAAATTTCTCGGAGGGGGAGGGTGTAAAAGGCGGGGCAGTAAGCAGATGCACCGGAACCCCAGACGTGGTAGACTTCCGTAGATTCCCCCAAAGGACTCTCAACGTTTAGTAGCAAGTATGCGGTCTTTATGCCCTTTTGTTGCCTTAGTGCCGTGCTTCTTCAGTTCCAACCCGACTTTCGCCAGAATACCGTATACAATACCGGTTCAAAGCCCGAGCAAACACGGAGAATGGGGAAGAATATGAATATATCCAATGGGTGCTAAGGGGAGGAGGAGGAGGAGGAGGAGGAGGAGGAGCGTTTTTAGACCACCAAATGAAGAGTGAGAAGAAGGGTAAACCGCAGGATGATCGCAAGAGAGAAAAGCTGGTGTGAGAACCCCTCTCGTCACCGACCAGTACCCCCCTTTATACCCCTCCGCCCTCCACAGTTAATAATAATCGAGTTCCATTCTTCTCTGTGGAAGATGCCGCTCACGATGGAATAAATGGCGACATCGCAACCCAAAAGGGTAAAACACCTTACAAAGCCCATCTGTATGACAAATCTAGTGATGCAACAACCGAGCTTCGGCTCCATGTCCCTTAACAGCGTGCGAGTGAGTAATCAAAATACGAGTACAATACCGCACCCACTCTCTAAAATAAAAAAGTCCACCACCGAGGTATACCGCTACAGGTAGCCTTAACGATAGGAAGGATTACGGTGGTAGCTATCGCTCACAAATCAAACATCCCCAGCACAGTATCCCAGAGGGTCGCGAGATTCTCGAGTTGCAAGAGTGGCGGCGCTCTTGGCCACTTGGCATGGATTTTCTCATGGTCAACCCTGCTTTTAAATTTTCTTTGATACTTTTCTTGTTTGCTCTTGGGATTGAAGTTTCTTCTTTTGGGCTAAGCCTTGATTTAAGTGGAGGCATGTACCCGTTTTTATGCTACGACTCTCGCAACTCGAGAATCTCGCAACCCTCTGGGATACTGTAACCATTGCCTCTGGTTGGGCTTTGGGGGCTGATGAGAGGTGCAGTTCTTAGCAGCGTGGTGCGACAGACTGGTTGTTCGTGCATGGGTAACGGTCAGGAGGGCAGACTGCTAACTCTGGTAAGGAATAAGGCTAGTATGGGCTCACGGATATGACACTCGTACAGACAATTTTCCAGATAAATTTGCTTATTGTAAATGATAGGAAGATGCATATCAAGTACCATAAGTGAGGAGTATGGTCCAGAAAATTCGGAGGCTAGGACGGACGCTATCATACTTTACGATCATCCGGGGAGATACCCCTACCAATAATTACCCCAACATTAACCAATACTCGAGTACCAAATGTATCCCCACCCCAAACCACCAGGCAGGTCCTCCACCAAAGTCGTAAAATAGCCCTCTCCTCGAACCGGTGTGATATATATATATATATACTCTTCTAGATGCGGTAGTGGTGCACCTGATCCTTCTCCTGGGTGTGAGCTCATTCATACTGACTGCGCTTTCCCCAAAATTCCTAATCCTTTCTGCTTCCTCCCGTTGTTCCCGTCCCCTTGGACAAGGGAGCTTGGACAGAGACAGTACTGCACGCGACTTATCCAATCAGATTGGACCGAACTGGCAACCCTTTTCTGTAGCGCTACTCAGTTTGGTAGTAGTGCGGGTACTAGCGTACCACCCCTGGCATCGCAGCCGTCCAATCAGGAGGGGGGGGGAGGGGAGGTGCAGGATAGAAAAAATGAAAAAAAATAAAAGGGTCTTCTCAGCGCTTGCACTTCCCACCCCAAGTATCCTATCACACATCCCAACAATAATGGTATGTATTATCATAATAATAACAACAATAATAATAATATACCGAGTGATTACATGTGAACGTTCTTCGGACGAACAAATATGATAATTATTGTCCATCGCCCAGCAAACCGAGGGCACCACTCCATATCTTCAACTTTCCCAACTAACCCCGCCTCCATCGATACCACTGGTAACCTTTCTTTTCTTTTCTACCTAGCTCCAAATAGTCATCTTACTACCGTAGATCACAGGCTTGAATTGGGCTGGAGTGGGCGAGGATAATTTCCCTTTTGTTGCTTCAATAGATTCAATGAATAATAATAATACACAAAGGAACTCTTCAAAATCAATCAAGGAAAAAAGAGGGCCTCACGTTAGTTAGCAAACACTAAATCCACAGCCAGAAAAAGACACTAGGAAAATATACCAAGGGAAAAAAACAGAAAAAGAAAAGTAAAAGACGAGACTCCAAAGCTATTTAAATACAACCCGGTCTCCTCCGGATAGGGATATAAAAGAGAGCGCTGAATGCTAGGTGTTGAAATAAATGGCATGAGACAAAATAAACGGCCGCCATCCCGACAGCGGTGCGGCAGCCTGAGCAGAGATAATTAGATAGAGACAGAAAAGAAGAGAAAAAGGCCGAACAATTTTGTTGATAAAGCGACCTCGACATCTTAAATACTACTCGAAAGGGTCTCGAAAGGGTCTCGAAAGGGTCTCGAAAGCTGAGACCATCCCAGAGGAAGGAGTGTGAGTGACCCAGTCCAGGTAGGGCTTCCTGTGTTTTTCGTTGCGCCACAAAATGAAAGCGATACGCAAGTAAAGGGAAATAACGAGGCGAGAGAATGAGTGGTTGTGCACTTGGTACTATTGTGAAGCCACATTTAGATAGCTAGGTCCTCTGAGGATTCGTAGCAAATCTCCCATTTGAGAGACGAAGAGTAGTCCCGCACAGTAGGGTGATCTCGTACAAAGTATGCTACGGCTGCGCCACCGAGGGAAACGATGGCCATAGCAGCCCAAAGACTGTAGTTGGTGGTCTCAATCGACACATCATCGCTGAGTGAGAATGCAGCACCGGTTCCGGCGAGCGCAAGACTGCGGAACACACTTGCGCCTTGCATGACTCCCATAATACTACCGAGGCTGAAAGCATCAGGGCTGGCATTTGTCACAAGGTACGTCACGAGGGTCTGAGCGAACCCAGTGACCAACGTCTTGGTGAAAATTGAACTAGCCGACGATATCCACACTGCGACTTCGGAGCTTACTGCAATCTTAGATAGTAGTGGGGTTGCAATGTAGATGACTGGGTAGATCCAGCAGCAAAGCCGGTAAAGCTGGAGCAGGCCCAGACGTTGCACCGATTTGGCGAACCCTAAATATATCACGATACCGGCAGCGATGCCAGCGAACAGTACAACGAGCGATAAGAAGAAGCACGGTAGGCCAAGCCCCCCGTGTTCCGTAGAAGAATTACCAAGAAGGGGCAAGAGCTGATCAAATGACGCCGAGTGAAGCGAAAGGAACGAGTACGAACACAAGAGGACCATTAGAGACGGCGCACGCATAATCTCAGAGAATCTGATAGGCTCTGGTCTCTCATCCTTAAAGGCATTCCGGCGGCGCGGGGTTGCAGGGTATTCGGCCTGTCCAAGGAATGTGTCTTTTTCGGTGAAAAATTCGGCTGACCGAGGGAGCAGTTGTGTTTCCTCGTCAAAACCTTCCGATGACGAAGTTGGTAGCGTCTAGAAATTATTGTTAGTAAACACGTGATTATTGGTGGGAAATAAGCGCCACAAACCTCCTGAAGGAAAATCAAGTTGACTAGGAAGAAGATGAACATCAAGCTCGCGCAAGCTAGTTGGGAGCTCAAAATTGGAAAGGTCTTCCAAATCTTATTATCGGATGAGAATCGGTGGGCGAGAAGGGCTTGTAAGAGTGGTCCAATAACGCCTCCTGTAGCCACGAGCGGAAGCCGTGAAAAGTTGCGAGCTTTGGCACCCGACGTTTCGCTAACATCCCCAATCATGGTGGCAGTGGAAACTCGAATGGAAGAGCTCATGAGTCCAGCAAAGGCTCTAATCAAAGCACAGCTAACAAGCCCATTGCTGAACCCCATGACCACACAAGATATTGTCATCCCGAGCATTCCTGCAAGCGCAACGGGCCTCCTTCCATGCTTGTCTCCGAGCCGGCCCCAATAGAGACCTACCTCTCCTGTATCAGCATCTCCAGATCCCAATTCCACCCCATCCGGAACTAACTAACCAGCAATAGAACCAAGAGCAAACATGGTCTCCACTAAACCAGTCCAGTAAGCCGAGTTAACACTTCCACAAAGCTGGCTATCGCGCAGTAACATGTAGAGCTGGGGCTGCAGGCTCGAGGCAACGATACTACCAGAAATATCAGTCAACTGGCTTAATACTAGAATCTTGTGATCGAATCTTAATAGAAATGTGGAGAAAAACATACGCTTCCGCTAAATGCAAAGAATAAATCAAAGAAAGCTGTGTCCTCGAAACCTTTGAGCAAGCCTCGGCCTCCAACTTTAGCTCTCCTTCCTCGACTTCAAAGTTGTTCTTCTCCCCCAAGAACGATGGCTGAGATTCCTCTACATCCATGTCGGTAACATGGATACCAAGAGACTGACGTTCGCATAGTGATAAGAGTGACATCGCGTATATTTGTGTTAGTTAGTGAGTGTGATTGCTGCGACCGGCGCAATACAGCGTTGGGCTTGTTTGTTAAGGAGTGTCTAAGGACCAAAAGTCCAATAATAAGGAATAAGGAGTGTGTGGAAGACGATTACGGGGGCCTCATTAAGATAGGCTACCCGTCCATACGAGTCAATGGGGAGGAGGGGGTATACTGAGGAGGGGTGAAAGAGAGAAACGGGGTACTCTGCAACGAAGCAGAAGGTGTGTTGATGTTGAAAAGAAGGGTGGGCGGATAAGCAAAACAGTTGGAAGAAATGGATAGAGCACCTGGCGAAGGGGGGGGTTCGTTCGTCGCCAAGCCGTGGAGGAGTAGACTGAACTCGAGAAGGAGTTGCTAGCAAAAATGGGAGGGGGGGAACACCGAGAAGGGGAAATAGCCAGGGAGGGGAGGGGCGCGTCTCAGGAAGAAGTTCCTCCATGACAAGACTTGGAGTTGTGACCGGCAGCCAATCAGCACCGGTGAAAGTGTGCCTAAAGAGGAAACTGCCCTGCCGATCTCCAACCTGAAGCTCGCAGCGCGACAAGGGCGCGAAGAAGGGCTCAGGGGGAAAGATGCAAGATGCATCCATTCTGCTGCGCCTTACTGGTATCCGTGCTCTACACTACCCTAGCCGGTATTAATTCTGCGCTAACAATTCTGAGCCAAGGGGCTTCTTCAATGGATAGGTTTGAGGCTACGGTAAACTCCTGCTCACCTCCGAAGGCATACCGGGTGAGATACCGGCATAGTGCACCGGTGTGGAGAAACAAAGCATTCCACCGCTCAAAGTGATATCACTCGGATTCACCCACTCCCCTCAAGCAAGGTTTCGATCCTTTATTGTTCTGTTGACTTATAATATTTAACCCCTAACCTCTACCTCACTAGCACCAGTATCACATTAATAGTATCATACGGTATTATACTTGCTTGTACCTCAGCCCCTACCCGCTCGAGGTTCGAGCGAGAGCCTCAACCCGTCCCCTTCGTATATCTCCAAGCACTTAAACCATAGCAGCGTCGTTGCTGACCTGTGTAGCGCGGAGAATGGGTGGCAAAACAATCTCAAAAGCCCCTAATATCATGGCTGATCCTCTTCAAAGAACTGTTGGCTGGGTCGCCGTGGCCTTCCCCGGTTCCTGTTGGGTTTTCGTGCTAGAGTCTCCGTCCTTTTGTACATACCAAAAGTACAGTATGTGAAATCCGGGAACCGGGGATGGATCAATCTGTTAGGATCCGTGGCAAGCTCATTCTGCCAAGACTACCGCATTATCAGCAACCTTTCACTTCTCCCCTTCAAATTATAAAGTTGAATTCCAATGGTAATAAACCTCGAGAAAATGAGTATCATACCCGTAAATGTGAATCATTCACTATCCCTTCTCCTACCCTTCTATCCTCCTCTCCCGCTATATCCATTACCCTCACTACATTCACTATGCTGACGATTCAATCCCCCTCTTTTACCGCATACTGCGCGCCAATCATCCAATCGGGAAAACGAGCGTTAATGTCATTGTATTGTATCGTTGCAAGATAGATGCATGCCCAACCAGCAACATCTTGCCGCGTGGAACATATGGAAGGAAGGAGGAATCACTAGCATGGCAAGATATCCTTTATGATAGCAGCGGTGGTGGCAGTGGTGATGACGATGATGACGATAAGGGTAGAAACGCAAGTCTTATCCCTCCCCCCATACTGTATTTGTTTCATCTGCACGCTACCGTGGTACGGATGGCGGTTTCGAAAGATATAAATGGTGGATGGGAACTATTCATCCTTCTAAAGAGTTACAATGACACTAAGGTAATATAGAACGACTAAAGTATAGAAAAGGAACGAAAAATTTGTGTCATGGATCACCCGCCCGCACCGTTCCTCCGTCAAAGGGAAGGGGAAGGGAGGAAGAAAATCCTTGAGGAGGAAGATTCGGGACACAAGGCTAACCAAAGGAATGAGGTATTGAGGTATTGAGAAAAAGAAATTATAGACTAAAACATTTTACGTGATTCGCGCAAATATTTATTCGACCGTGAAGATCAAGCGGTAAGGGGGTATCAAAAAGAGACTAAAGAGATGGGTAAGACGAGAGAAATGGACTCCAACCCACAAAAAAAACCACATTTGCAGCACCACCCACAAACCATGTTATCCAAAGCAAACTGTCCAACTATGTAACCCAATGAAATGAAATAAACTTTTCTAGAAGTGAATGCGAAAGAATGGAAGCAAGGAACTGTGTCTAGGGTCCTAAATTCACCTGATTCATGAACACGTTGGCACAACCTCCCCACCGATTTTAGAGGAAGGAAAAAAAACGCAAGCATGAAGTTAAAAAGAAATATTGAAAACCAAGAAACCGTGCGCCACCACCACCGCCACCCTGCTCAAGAGAAAGGAAATAGGAAGGATGAAAAGAAAAAAGTATACCAACCGAAGGTAAGTTCCATGGCCCCAATCAATGGGTCGATGAACCGAGGAATACAAAAAAGGAAAAAAGTAGTCCAGGCTGAATGCACAACAGGGAATTAAAGAAAAATGAAACAAAGAAAAGTCAAGTTGGAGAGAATAAGGTACGACAATTCCCAAATTAGGCGAAATCATCGAAGTCCCCGCATTTTTCGCCATAGTTTTTTGAGTCCGGTTTGAGAGCCTTTCCCGCTATGACCCCAGTCAAACTGCCCCGCATCTGAGTCGCTTGCTGGGGGGAGATCTTCAAGTGCGAGTGGATCACTCTTCCTCCATCCGTATAGCTCGTTCTCGTCGGCGCGTAGATCCTTCCGGGTTAAAGTCATGCGCAATGTCATTTCCCTATTCCCAGGAGAGGCGTGGGGGTAAGGGTCGAAGGCGCTGACGTTGCTGACCCTAGATGGCATTACAGTTGACGGGGGTTGGTCTTCAAGCTCTCGCATCTTCTGGTAATCCATGACGTCGCCAACAGCCATGGAGACATTGCCAAAGTCGTTAAATGGATTGTCTCCCTCCTTGGAGGGCAAGTTGTCAATCTCTGATTCCACCTTCCGAATCGTTGCGGTTCTTGGGCGAACCTTTGAGAACCCTTTCGATTCTGCTGTGGAAGGGAATCCAAATTCAACTGCTTCGTCAAATTTTTGAGGAGATGCCAAGTATACCCGAAGCTTCAATCTTGCTTCGGGATCTTGATAATAGGCGGCATCGGTGTCCATGGAATTAATGCTCTGAGAGAAGGATGGTTGGTGTCTGGCGACGTTCATACCACGAGATGTCGGACGACGACTTCCTAAGGATGGTCTGCCGATAGTAGGAACGGAAGAAGTTGATGAATGTGTTCTACAAGTCTTTCCGGAGAGGGATAGCGTCCTTTTGTGGAAGCTTCTCAAGGGAGTGGGATCCGTCTCAAACTTGTTTGAGTCAGAGCAATAAAACTCATCCAGTCGTAAATCCAACGCACCATCCTCGTCCAACCATCCAAAAGACTTTCGGATCTCTTCGACAGTATTCATTGCGTCCCTATCATATATTGAATTCCTGAAACCTGATCCTGATGACCTGCGACTATCAAGTGTGTCCAAGCTACGATTGGCGTGCCTTCCCATTCGATATATAGCCTCGTCTGCCGCATCAACGATAATGCTCTCGCACTTGGTCGCCAATAGAATGCGTTCCTCCCTTGAAAAGTGCTTCCTCCTGATCGTCTCTGGCAGCTCGAGATACCATTTTGCGTCAGCCTGGGATAATAGGAAGGCATTGGCTTCAGGATTTGGTTTGCAGAGTTTTGCTGGCCGGGGGGGTGTATGTGTGCTTCGAAAGCTGTCATACGACGGCCGGTTCTTGGTTCTTAACCTTGTAAACTTCCCACTGGCTGAGCTCATTGTCCTTCCGTGGTTGGATGATGGTGATGGTGACACGCCATTCTGGTGTTGGTGCTGTTGCGCGTATCGTAGTCTCTCTAGAGAAGAGAAGTACTGGAAGGAAAGAAAGAAAGAGGTAAGCGTTTAATTATCTTCAGTGGCAAGCTATTTCTTCCAGCTTTTCCAGCCTTTCAAGGCAATTGCGGTTGTGGGCCAATCCCATGAAACGGGGGGTAACAATAGGCCAAAGAAAGGGTGGGTGGTTGTGGGGAAAAAATAAAAAAGAAAACTCACTTTTCGCCTGACTGCTGGGGGAAGGTTGTCAAAATCAACTGCGTCCATTGTTGGGATATGTGACCGCATCTTCAGATTGGTGCTCGTGGTAGCAGAGACGCCTGCCGTGCAGCAGGATACACGTTTAATTGCCGGACGAAGAGACTCGGAGGAGTTTGAATGATATAACGAGCGGCGTTTTGTAGTGACGGAGTGAGTGACGGTAGAGCTGGCCCTGGGCATTTCATCAGATATAACAGAGGGCATTGAAGGCACTGTGCGAAGGGTGGATGGTGCAGACGAGGGGGGTGGATATCAGCCTTCCTTAGAGCCGAATAGTTGAAGGTGAGGGGGGTGGATGAATGGCGATCGCTGTGCGTCGTGGACGAGAATGGGCCAATCCAAGCTCGAGTTGCTGGCCGATTCCGTTCCTGCTTCTTGAGATGCTTTCCTCTTCTCCTCTTCTCTGGTTTCCCTCCGGACTGAGTTGAACCTTGCTTTCCAACCCGTCGTTACTTGCTGCTCACGGGTTCTAACTTTGGGGAGAATGAATGAATGGATGAGAAGGGAACAAAGGAAGAGAGGGGGGAAGGAATCCAAGGCACGAGCGTAGAGTTTGGGGGATAAGAGACGTGGGAATGGAAATGAATGAATGCAGCACGACTTTCACAGGTCAGCTCCAAGCCCAATCGAATGGCCATCAAAAAGTTGGTTCGCTGGATCTTGCCGAAGGTGTTCTCAGTCGAGAAAGTATGTGGTGGACATGCAAGCATGCATGCAGTTATGTGAATTATTTATTTATTTTTCTCTGGGGGGGGGGGGGGGGAAGGGGGGAAGGGGGTGTGGGAGAAACGCCTGGGTGGGTGGGTGGAGTGCAGTAAAAAGGAGGGTGAGGTGTAAGTGTGAGGGTGTGTCCTGGGCTTGCCGGGACCAGTAGCGCAGGCGGAGCTGTAGGTCTCGGGGAGTCGAATCTCTAAAGCCAAAGCGACCTCCCATTCGACTCCACACAATGCCACAACACCCCCTTCTGTTTGAGTGAGACACGCCAAAATGCCAATGTCCAAGGCCAATCGACAGAAGTTCCATTCCTGAAGCGCAATAGGGTACGAGTACGAAGGGTACTTCACTTTCGTGATCTGTCCGCTACGAAACGCAAAAAGCTCAGCATGACCGCACTGGTACTCGAGTACAGTATCCGTCCAGGAGCAGATACCGTACACCGGAAGAAGCGAAAACAGGCCAACCAGACGAGAAATATAAATTGGGGGCTTAAAAAAGGTTCCTGTATTTGCTTGGCAGGGAAAAGCACCTCTGCACACCCACCCTCACCTGCCCCGTGGGCTATGGTACTGAGCACTGGTCACTTATCTTTTACCATATCGTGCGGCCTTGTGCTTTACATGGGTTACTTGAGGTGACACCCTGAGAGGTATTTCCATTCTCAATTCTGATAGTGTCCGTCTCTTAGAAAAGTGTGAATGCTGGGGTAAGTCAATTTTACAGTCTTCCCTGTGGTGATGATGAGCAGACTATTTAGTCCAGCATGATGTGAATCTGCACAGCACATTATTTATGGAGGTTCTGCGTAATGGGAAGGGAGAGTGAAGGCGAATTTGCACCCATGTTGGCGCCCAATCTAACCAACCCTGGATACTTGATCGAGCACTGGACACTTTTTGGATGGGAAGGGATAGAAAGGGTGGAGTCAAGGAAGGTAAAGGACGGCGATTGCGGGTGCGAGGAATGGGCTTGCAGGGGTTCCCGGAGTCTGCTGGTTCGTGCGCGAGAGAAAGGGAGGGGGAAAAAGAAAAGAAAAACAAAAGAGAAAGAGAGACCTCTTCCCGCTCGTAATCTATCATATATTGTCAGTCATATGATACGGTACTGCACTCGAGCACCGTGTCCGGGTACAACAAGCAGGAAAGGTGAGCCCGCCTTGGATCCTTCTAGAGACCAAGTCCCAAGCGAAGGGGGAGCAAAAAGGAAACAATTCAAAAACCTCAAGGAAAATCATTCCCCGAATCCCGTACTGCACCAGCACTCGTACATCTTACCGGAATCCTCCGCTCAGGTTAAAATAGAAAGGCAAGTGTGGGAGGAGAGGAAGTTCGATATCATTAGAAACCATGAAGCAAATACCAGAGCAATTTGTAGTGTGTATTTGCGATGATGGACATCAGCAGCCCGCACCTATAGCCCACTCTTCTCATGCTAACATGCAAAAGATCTGAGACTGTCACCTCTCCCCTCCCCCCTTCACATCACGCCAATCCCTGGGAATTTGAGGTACAGAATATGTGCAGCAGCGTATGTGGTATGCAGAGGGCTCGAGTACTCGAGTAATGCGCGTAACACATACCGTATCGGTACTCTTGTGTGTTGCGGTATCATATGATGTCTCCTAGAGACTCGAGGGAAAAACCCCTGTGATCGTACTGTGCCTACCGATACAAGTTGTACTTGTACTCATACATGCATATAGCATACATACCACACATCCATGGTACTGTAGCCCCAACATGCTCGAGGAATTCAGGTATAATCTTTGTTCCACTCAATCCTCCTGCTTATTGATATGGATGATCTTTGCGAACATGACCGGATCACTCACTGCACCCGACGGGTCCTTCGGGTTTTGACCTTCTGGGACAGAGGGGTGCGACCGTACCACACTGTACCATACCCACCCTATGCGGAGAGGATGGGCCTCAGAGTGATTTGCTTCCCCCGGGGCCGAAAAAATCTCGCGTTGCTACAGTAACTTATGCAAGAAGGGGAATAGCGAGACGACATGCAAGTACGGTACTCGAGTAGCTTATACTATTAACATGTTGCCCAGAGCAAACAAATCCTGTCCAGCTCCTGCTATGTCCAATGAGAAAACTGCCTGTGCTCATCTACTCCAACGGCTCATTCCAAGAATCGCATCCCCTCCCTACCCTTTCCAATCGTCTTCGACAAATAAACTGGATCCCGTATCAACCATCCACTGTTTCCACTCGCTTCCTGCAAAATGGTAGGGTAGACTGACTTATCCAACGAACAAAAATCAAGAGTTGGTGTCAGTCCCGTCCCCCGCCAAGGCTCGGCAAGGGCAAATTGTTTAATGTGGCAGTCAGCCCTGTTGAAGCGAACAATTTCATAATCTCATTCGTTCTCCTCCTCCTCCAAGTGCTTTTTCATGTCTCTCCCTTTTCTTGCCGCTGGGGCCACTGAGTGAACATGTTTCCGGCGAGAATGATTGGAGGTGGGCATTAAAAACAACAACACTCGTTGCTGCAGCATGACCTCTCTACTTGTATGCGACGATATATCATCATCACTAGGCTTTTTATTCCTTCAAGCAAAACAGCTGATATGCACTGTACGAGCAGAGGCGGCAGGAAACTATCACGTTTGGGAAATAGCCAATTTTGGCCCTTTGCCCATTTCAATCGGGGGTTGATGTGGAGATTTGTCAGGCCTCGCTGCATCGAGCTTTGATAGGAATTGTTGGCCAAAGTAACAATACTCAAGCCAGTAGGAGTACCGGTACCCGTATCTGGAGATATGGCTTGTCTTTTTCTAACACCCCCCATCCCCCGCCCGGCTAATAATAATAACCACGAAGCGGGTACGACATTGGCGTTGTCTTGCCCCCACGTGAACACGTTGGGAGTTCGTGACGCGTTATTTGAAAGCAGATTGCGAATCGAAGAGGAAAGGTTTAGAACACCATCGATTTCAGGGGTGTATGCTTAAAACCGACACACCATCGGGTGACAAAAACTAGCGACCTGATATGCAAAGGCTCCTAATCAGGCACCCTTCAAAAATACCTAACTCCTGAGACAATCACAACATTCACCTTAATGATTCAGCTAAAAGCACAGAAAGCATTGCAAAACAAGAGAGGGGCTTGGAATTATTTATTATTCACTTGTTTAAACTGGTGAAGCTAGCGTCTTAGCGTGCGCAATGTCCAAGTTCGCATCGCATGCAATGGCACTAGTGCTCGGGCAGGCCGTTAAAAATCGGAAAACATAACCCTTGTCTCCATAGATATTGGTATGTGAGCGCCCGTATATAGGAGTACCTGTGCTATGCGCCCCAGAAACTGCGTGATGTCTTAAATGCTCAATTGTTGGAAAGGGACACAAAGTGGTAGGCACAAATAAACATCGGCCCCCACAGGTACAATTGGTGGTGCAGTACTTGTAGCGGCACTTATACCCTGAGAAAATTTCTTATTACCAGGATCAGTATACTCGCACAGCCTGCGGAAGGAAGGAAAAATCGGAAAACAAGGGGTAGAAAGAAACACGGAAATCGATTGGCTCGAGCCTCCAAGCGCTCCAATCAGAATCCCAGAATCTCTCGTCACGTTTTCTCAGCCGATTCTTTTTTACCGCAGGCTACTATACTCGAGTACAATACTAACGAGGGACTCAGGCATACGGTGCTGGCAAAGGAGGAAACTGACGGGGTTCTATTGTGGGGAGATATCATCTCGGGCAGGGCTGTTCCCAGTCTCAGGCATGTGCGTAGGAGTTGAAACGGTACGGCTATCATAGGGCATGGGTAGCGTTGTTGGCACTTGAAGTGCCTTGTGCCATGTCAATGTGCCCGGCACGGCACAACGATGTGCCAGAGTGTGGTGAGATTGGCCGATGGCACAACCTTGAACAATTCTATTGTCGTGGGCCAGTTTGTGCAATTGAGGAATTAATTCAATATATTCGTAACCATACAAGAAGCATCCCAATCCTGGTTATCTATCTTACGGCGGTACAATCCCAAGGTACGCCAGCTTGCCCTCTTACCAAAAATCAAAATCATAACAAAAACAAAAACAACAACAAAACAAAAACAACAACAAAACACATCATCAACAACCAAACTCTAACCCCACAAATTCGCTCTCATCCGACTCTCCCATGCACTGCAACAATCATCAAACATCCTCATATGTTTCGCCAATGCAATCTTCCCCATCCTCACATGGCAACCTTCACACTCCAGCGTGCCCTTAACATCCTTACCCGCCCATTTCACCACTATAGCCAATTTAAAATCATCCCCCCAATTATCCCAATTTCTAACCACATCATCCCAATATTCCACCTCCCACTTCCTCCCACAAGTCAATTTGTTCCTACTGATATGCGCTTTCAGTCCGGACCCCCCTGGCCTTGTGGTGCTCCCTCCTCCAAACGACGCCCCGCATACCCGACACTCTAATGTGTCTTTCCCCACAAAAAACCACCTTCCATTCAGGTCCGCCATCTCTTTCACGCACCTCCCCGTATGCACCTTTCCACACCCCAAGCATGGTATCTTATCCAACCGTTTGATACACCACTTCCCGTCGATCTCAACCGTTATCGTACCGTCGAAGGGGTTGCCAAACATCACCCTCGTATTCATCTGTTCCGGCACGTTTGCCGGGATTCCCATTCCGAGGAATTCGTGTATCTTCCACCATCTACACCAATCACTCAGGTACCGGTCGTTCATTATGGTTTCCGGTTCGGGTCTGGACTTGTCGTACCTTGGGCAGTTTATCAGATGGAACCTGTTGTCCCCGCCCATGCACTCCTCGTGTCCACGGTTATCCGCTCCCGATCGCAACCTCGCAAGAACATAGAAGTCTAATCTTGTCATTGACTTCAAATGTTTAGGTTTCTTTGGCTCTCTCGTATAGTAGTCGTGACCCTGTTTATCATGCCATATCGACCATTCCTCCCTCGCCTTTTCCCTTATCGCCTCTCCCGAACTCACCACGTAGTCCACATCCCTCCATCTACCGTGCTCGTTCAGCTTCCGGTTTCTATATCTCTTCGCCACCTTGTCTGCTGCCTCATTGCCCGGCACCCCTTCGTGTCCCGGAACCCATATCAAGGTGACTTCCGCCCATTCCTTCAGTACCCCCGCCATCATGTGCCACAACGGACTGCTATCCCCTTCCTGCTCCATGTTTCTTATCATGCTCAGGGCCGACGCACTATCCGTAAACACCTTTATCTTATCCTTGTTCCACCTCTTCATATCCCTTAGAGCCATCGCTATTGCGCAAATTTCCATTTTAACGATGCTCCAGCTTTCCGGTACCCTTGCCCCCAATTCCTCTTCCACACACTCCTCCCCACCCATCTTCACCCACCCTATGGCTCCCATCCCTTTACTCTTCGAACCATCTGTGTATACCCATATTTCATCCTGGGGCAACCCTTCATCCCACCTCTTTGAGTCTGCTTCCTTTGCACGAGTTCGGTTCGGATCGATGATTATATCCGGTACCCTCTCAATGGGTCTATCCGAAATCGTCATGTGATCCGTTATCCAATCCTCCTTCCAATCATTCGCCAAACATCCAAACCACGGCAAATCCTTGCCATAACCAAATTTAACATGTCTGGCGTATGCTCTTCTCGTGGCTGTCTTGCCTTCGATACTCGTTGGAATTATACCGCTTTCCGCTTGCAGTATTTTATTTGCGAATTTCAGAGGCGTTCTAAAGGTCGATCGTATCGTATCCCTTACCCCGTATTCCAGTCTTTTCATTGCTTTGTCGTCCCTTGCAACGAATTCGAGACCGTAATAAACCGTTGGTAGGTACACCCCTTTCAGCAGTCTCACACACTCCCACGCCCCAAGACCCCCTTCCGAACCATACCGTCTACCTAGCCCCGCAATCCTTCTTTTAACCCCAACCCCTCTGTCCATCCAGTAATCCACGTGCCCACCCATTCCTCGCAATTTGTCCATCCGGTATCCCAATATCCGGATCTCCCCCACTCCTTCTTTCTTGCAATCTCCCAAGTCCAAAGCTCCCCAATTCTCTTTACCGAACCCGATCCACACCACCTTACTCTGATCGAATCCCATCCCTCTACCTCTTGCAACTTCCCTGCATTCTTTAAACCTCTCCGTCAACTCGGCCTTACAGCTATCGATATCGTTGGCTGCTGCCATCAGGGCACCATCGTCGACGTAGCTTGCGCAGTAGCTCATCATTCCCATTCTCGTTTGGAATTTGGGTCTGAACAGGTCTGCCACGTACACGCCGAACAGGAATGGTGATAGTGGTGACCCTTGGGGTACACCTTTGTTAAGGTGGTACTCCTTACTGATCTTTCCGTTGAATCGCAGTTTAATGCTCCGGCCCATCACCCACCTCCTTATCCATCTTATCAGGATCTCTGGGCATCCTCGATATACCAACACATCACACAGGATATCCACGTCCACCCTGTCAAACCCTCCTTCGACGTCCATCACAAGGATTCCTACCGCCTTCTGCTTGTTCCATTCGACAAACTCCGCGATCTGTTTAAACATGTCGTGTGTGGACCGGTTTTTCCTCGAACCGTACTGGGTCTCTTCCATCTCCACCACCTTCGACATCTTTTCCAATATTATCCTTTCCACCACCTTCGCTAGTACCGGTAATAAGTGGATCATCCTCCATGATTTCACCACGTCATACCGGGCTTTGTCCCCCTTTTTTATTAGAATGGTCTCTGCTTTGTGCCAGTCGGCACAATCGTTCTTCACCAAATTGTTGACCATCTTCATCATTCCCTCCTTATCCTTTCTATACCAAAACCTGAGAAATGGGTAGCTCATCCCATCGATTCCACCGGCCGTATTCGTAGGCGAATATTTCAAGCCCCTCTTCAGCTCTTCCTGGGTCACTTCCAGGTCGATATATTCTTCCGGCATGGTAACCCTGTCAGACGGTAGTAGCTGCTCGGCGATCAGGTCACTTATATCCTGGTGGGCTATCAGTGTTGTGCCGTTCGGTATCGTAATCGGGGGCACAGCTCTTCTTCCCTCTAACTGTTTGACCATCTTAAATATAGCCGGATCCCTCGATTCACCTAGCCTTTTGCTCATATCATCGTACCGAGCTTTCAACAGGCTGCATCTGAACACCTGTCTTACCAGCTTCCAGTCCTTATTTCCTTTTCTTCTCAGGTTTTTTACGTCCCTCGCCATTCTTTCCATATCCTCCGTCCACCACAGGCACTTCTTCCTTCCATTGTGTACCTTTGGTAGCTTCCCCACTATCTCTTTCAACCCATCCCACCCACCATCATCACGCCCCAATCTCAGGAGGTCCTCCTCCACCTTCTTCCAGTCTGCCTTCCTCCAGTTGATATTGTCTCTCTGTGCGTTGACCGGTCGTTTCGGATCGATTCTAATCATTTGTCCGCAGTGTTCCAGGCTCACTTTGTCTGTCAAATTGACATTTGGCGGATTTGTTCCCGATTTGTAAACGACAAGGTCAAGTACCGATGTACTCCGGAATGTTAAGGTATCGTGTTCCACAACGTTATAACCGTTGTTTCCCATCCACCTTTTCAAGCTCATCCCGTATGCGTTTGTTCCCATATCACCTGCTTTTCCTCCCCACAACGGGTTTCTCGCGTTAAAGTCCCCCATCCCAATATCACAACCCCTCAAACTATCCAGCCCTTCCTCAAATTCCCCAATACTCCGGTTGGGTCTCAAGTAGACGCACGCAACCTTCTTTCTCTCCCCTGTTTTCCTATCCTCCCAACTCATTGTTACCCCCCATTTGTCATGGTTCTCAACCATCAACCATCCCACCAATCCACTTCTAACAAACACCTCCACCCCACTTCCTTTACAAAACGAAACCAATTCATACCCCTGGTTCGCATGCTCAACAAACTCCTCATCTCTTCCTATCGGTCCATCTAAAATTACAAACACATCAACAAAACACAAAACATCCATCGCCACATTCCTATTTCCTTCACCCCCTCCCACATTTATCGTACAAATGTTAACCCTCATTTCACCACTGTGATAGGGTTACTTCACCTTCCTCCCTAACGATCCTACTTCCAGATGGCACTGACGAAGAGCGTCCCTTTGCGACCCTCGTCAGCCTGGATGTTCTGTTGCCCCTTGCCTCGTTGTTTCTAACCTGTTCGTCAACGGGTGTATGTCTGACCCGCTGGTTCGTTTGTCGGAACCGGTTTCTGCTCCGATCGCTAACCCCTTCCGCCGAGGTATTGTCCGCATCAATCGGTGTCGCCATGCCGTATTTCCGCTGGCTTGCACCCCTCCCTCTCAACACCGTGCATTCCCTGAACCCGCTATAGTGGTTACCGGTTTCACACAGCTTGCACCATTTTCGGCAATGCATGCATGCCACGCCTTTAGGAGCCGCACAGCCCACAATAGGACATTTGTGATCGGTTGACAAATGTCCTTTTCCGCACCATCTGCACTCTGGGGTAGCCTTGCACTCCGGAAGTGAGTGTCCGACCGTCAAGCATCTGTCACATATAATGGTGTCAGAACTTTCCCTCCATATCCTGCAAAACCTTTTTCTGCCTCCCACCAACATTCTCGGCTCGTTACCGGCCATCATTCTTTTCAACTCCGCTGTTTCTTCGCACAATATCGTCAGTCCAGCCGACTTGTGCTTACGTTCCTTCAATATCCCGAGTTTCCCAACCCACGATGGGCGCGCGGATACGTATACTCCCTGGTTGCTTGACTCGATGTCGGCTGCCATATCGTCGAAGGCGTCCGCAGTATTCCAGTCGTTCACTTCCCACTCCCTAGCACCCCTTTTGGTTAGAGGCACCATAGCTACGTATAGCTTAACTTTCTTCACATCCCTCACGAACGAAAATTCCTTCAGCCCTAATTGTATTAGCGCTTCTTTCATTGCGTTACCTGCATTAATCAGGTCCTCCGCTTTCGTCCTCGCGAGGGTCATTTCAATGTCTCCCCACTTGTTCTTACCCGACTTCGCAAAATACGCGTCGATGTTCAGATCCTTCAAAGTGTTATTCAGTTTCACTCTGATTATCTCCATTATTACACCCAATGGCAGCATATGCACCATGCCCCTTGCCCCTACAAACCTTATTTTAAGGTGTCTCTCTCTCTCCGTCGCCACCGGTTTGACCGTCATCTTCTTGGTCACCGTTTTCCTTTCTGCTCTACCGATCACCTTCGTAAAGCCCTGGTTGTCCTTGGGCGCTGAAACCTTTGCCCAACTCTCTTTTTCACCCGCGAACGAGGCAGATTCCTTCTTGTATGTTGGGACGTCCGCTCCCTTCCTCTCGTTTGTCGATGTTTGTCCCTTTGGGACGGTCGTCGATGTCTGTCCCTTTGGGACCTGCCTGGTTCTCGGGATGGCGGGGGGGAGGGTCTCAGTCACTGTACTGTTAGCAACCGCCACATCAGTAGCCTTTCCTTTCCCTTTCACGTCCACCTTGCACTTAGTGCAACCAATCTTCCCTTCTTTAATGTCTGAAATTAGAACCTCAAACTGGTCCCTAAGATCATCATATTCGTCCCCCATGTCGCACACCCTTTTCTCCAATCTCAATATCTTGTCATGGTCCGACAAGGTACTTTCTACTACCACTTCGACATCTTCCTCTTCCTCATCATCCACCATCCTGTCACATACCGGTGTAACGGTATCACCGTTTTCAATATCCCTCACCGCTTCTAGAAGGGCTTGGTCTATCGATGAACCACCGTACGGGACCGTGGATTCCTGTGTTGTTAGCGTTTCAACCGGAGTCCCGGCGATGCTGTCCCGTTTCGTGGGTACATCCCACCTCATTCTCCTCAAAATCGTAGTCTCCTTCTTAGGGAAAGTAACTTCCCTTTCTGTCACAGCGTGTTTGCTGTTTCCAATACCGTTACCTTCTGTATTGGTACCACCCCCAAGGTCCATCGATAGTTCCCTGTTAATCGTAGCCGGCGGAACGTAACTTTCATCCGAGCTTCTGTCCTGTTTATACCCCTTATACAGGGCTCTTTCCGATGATGGCAATCTATCCAAAATCGTTGAATTACCCCATGATGATATCTCCGATGCTAACGGGGACCCCCTTGTGGAACCCGTAGACTGTGTACTCCCATTAGTAGGTGGTGAGTACTCCGAATTTTGTGAGTGCCTAAACAGCACCCCCGCGGACGTGGTTTTGTTAATACCACACCCTTTCCCACACCCCACTGTTTTCATTACCGTTCCCACGCAAACCTCTAACTCCGTAACGGTTCTTGGGCTTACAGCCTCTACCACACTCATGACCAACTCGCTGTCATAAACCCTTCCCCTGCATCCCTCCTCGTGAACTATCTCAAATTTCATCCCATCCGGGATCGCCCATGACCTGGTAAGCACGCTTGCCAGGATTTTACCGCTCTGCCCCATCTTCACCACATTACCGTCTTCTGCCATCACTGTTAAGGTCCCTTTTGGACCGCTGAATCAACCTTCCACCAGATACCAGGCACTGCCTTGGATGTCTGCTGATGGAAGAGATAAACTCAGTCGGTAACCCAAAAATTAAACAACCTTGAAACAAAGTAATAAACAAAATCAAGCTCTGTAAATTATCGCAAGTGATGTGTCCAATTGTGATTGGTCAAAAATAAAATTTCAATCGGTGAAAATGTGAGGAATTGAGGAAGCAAATATTGGAGTTCTTCAGCCCAGTGAGAACTTGCAAGGATGCAAATGGGGGATAGTCACTGTGAATTGGGCTTATAGGGAGTTTCTGCTTTTTTTCTTCTTACAAAGTCATTATATTGGTACGTATATTGCCTGGGCACTACATTGTGCCGTGCCGGGCA